>Ga0209812_10000328_pt1 | contig 44131 bp, 44 predicted proteins | sample JI71714BDNA_FD_187502 | JGI IMG/M metagenome (GOLD analysis project Ga0209812, IMG submission 187502) | Wastewater effluent complex algal communities from Wisconsin, to seasonally profile nutrient transformation and Carbon sequestration -... | ecosystem: Engineered > WWTP > Effluent > Algae...
GGACTATTTGCCGCAGCTGGAGCGTGACATTCTGGAAGTGATCCGCAAATACGTAGATATCGCGGATGATCAGGTTTCAGTGACACTAGAAAAAAGTTCGGACGAACTGTCCGTGCTGGAGCTGAACGTGACCTTCCCGGAAGACAAACGCAGCTAATCAGTTCTGCAGAATAACAAGGGCAGCCTCGGCTGCCCTTGTTTTTTTCTTCTAGCCGATAGTTGGTTATGGATTGAAATCATCCAGCAAAATCAGGCCTGGGGCTGCACCGGCGATGCCATCGCGGGCCACAGCTGTATAAATTTTATTGCCAGCAAGCTGCAGTTGAACCGGGCCTATCGCCGCAGTTTTACTACCGGTCGGCGTCACCGTAACGACATAGCTACCCGGCTTTAGATTGACATAGCCGGTTTCGGCCATAAACGGCACATCTCTGAACGCCGGAGTGCTCGTGCTAATGTCACGAGTTGCCGTCACATATATATCTACTCTCCCGGCAACGGTGGAGGCATGGGCAATCCGAACTTGCGCAGCAGTCGCAACCCGACGTGGGGTATCGGCCAAGACCCATGGTCTGATGCTGTTCGCGGCTAAAGACCCGGTCGCCAGAATCGTCGCGAAATTTCCCGCAGCCAGATTCAAATCAGCATTAATCACCACCACGGCATTGTTGGCATTGGCAGCCACTTTCACGTTGTACGCACCCGGTCTGATCTGCGCATATCCGGTAAATTCCGGATACTTCAGATTGGTAATAGCCCGCGAATTGTTCAGCAGCACATCGACCGCAGGCGCATCAGCCACGGCGTGAACTACCCGCACTGCGGTGGTGCTGTTCACATCTCTGATATCGCTGGTCGCGCCGTTTGGATCGACCGTCAGTAAAGAAACCGGCGACGGGCCAGCAAAACGATTGTTTATAGCGGCGACCTGCAGATTAGCACCGGCCGGAATAGCGACAGTGCCGGAATCAAACACGACGGTCGCCGGAGCACCGGCAGGTGTGATCCGGATCCGGTAATCCCCGGCTGGCACTGACACAGCACCGGTAAATTGTCTAAAAGGCAAGGTTGCGGTCACTGTACTGCTGCTCAGTGCGGCTGTCGGCGCAGTCAGGTGAACATCAACGGTCGGTGCACCGGCGGCGGCATGCACAACCTGCAGCAGTGCATTGCCAGCACTTGGTGTATTGTCAGGCGCATTCACCAGCAGTGCACCCAGGCTGTTATCTGCAACTCTGCCGACGGCATAAGCGGTGTAGGTCTGGCCCGAAGCGAAGGTCAAAGATGGCGTGAGTACAGCGGTCGTGGTGTTATCCGGCAATATGGCACTGACCGCAAGACCGATACCGGTGGCCGGTACCTTCACTGCAGGACTGGCTTTCCCAAAAGCAATATTGTTGGCGTTGAATACATCACCGGATGTGGCGTTCACAGCTGGCGCATCCACGGCAGCATGTACCACCTTCAGGCTCACGGTTGGTGTACTCACCGGCGCTGGCGCGTCCTTACTGTCACTACCGCCACAGCCAGTCAAGCTGAGCGCTGCACCCAATGCCAGCACGGTTAAAGAGTTTTTCCATTGCATTTTATTATCCTCTGTTGTTTGAACCCAATTGCATACGCATGCTGGTCAGCACTGAGATCAACAGAATCAATGCAATTAAATGAAGGATTTATCCAATAATTTGAGATGATCTCTAAATAAAAACGCCGCGTATACGCGGCGATTTTTTAAGCAGATCAGTGCTCATTCAGACCAGGTCCTGCACCTGTGCAGGAACCGGTAAATAGGGCAACAGGATGCCACGACGCCAGCCGCCTAAAAACTCAGGAAACGGTAATTGCTGTCGTTCTTCCTCAGTGACCCGCCAACACCAGTTCAGGTATTCATTGAGCTGGCGTTTAACCGACAAAATTTCAGCCGGGATGCCCGCTGCGGCCGCTGCAGCTTTGATCGCATCGCTGAGCTGTTGCTGCACCTGTTTATAACCCGGAAAGTCATCCAGGTGATAAAAAGTCTGTGGTAGTTCTGCCGGAGCCAGTGCTTTGGCTTCACGGATAAACTGCAGCCAGAGCTGACCATGCCGGCGCAGCTCTCTGCCCTGCATGCCTTCAATCTGACTCAAGGCTTCCATCGTCTGCGGTTTACGCCGGGCGAGTTCGTACAGCAGCGCATCTTTAATCACCAGGGACAATGCCAGATCTTTTTCTTCCGCATACTGACTGCGCCAGGCACAAAAAGTACGCAAAATGGCTAGTTCGCGTGGGGCGAACTGCCAACTGTTTTTCAGTTCCAGATATTTCAACGCTGCCGGCATCTGACGCTGACGTCGTTCGATTAACGACCGACCCTCAGCTAACAAGATGTCGCGGGCTTTATCACTCGGTAACGCAGCAAGCAAGGCTGGCGTCAGTTGCAGCAGATAAACCACATCGTTCGCGGCATACTGCAGTTGTGTCTCAGCTAATGGCCGTGCCAGCCAGTCCGTGCGGGATTCTGTTTTGTCGACCGTAACACCCAGCATCTGCTCGACCAGTCTGGCGTAACCCATACTGCCGCCCCAGCCGATGATTTCTGCTGCGAGCTGTGTATCAAGCAGCGGTGTGATCTGTTCAATTCCAACGGAAGCGAGCGCTTCTAGATCCTCTGTGCAGGAATGTAGCAATTTGAGCACTGCCGGATTAGCCAATAATGCAGCCAGCGGCTGCCAATCCGTAATGCAAAGCGGATCAACCAGCACAACACTATCCCCATCGTTCAGCTGCACTAAGCCGAGCTTGGGTAACAAGGTATTCGTGCGGATAAACTCAGTATCAAGCGCCAAATAAGGCGCTTGCGCTGCTTTGATACAATACGTCGCCAATGCAGCATCGTCAGTCAGCATCTGGTAGTTCATCAGTTAATCCTTTTAGACAGCCGAAGCTGATTCAGCATTCGTCGAGACAGTCACGGCCGCATCTGGACAAATGCGGCCGCATAAAAAAACCGCCTTCCGGCGGTTTTTTTGCTAAGGCTTTAGCCTTTTAGTTCCCGACGTAAAATTTTGCCCACGTTGGTTTTGGGCAACTCTGTGCGGAATTCTACCAGTTTCGGCACTTTATAACCCGTTAAACGCTCTTTACAGTGGGTGATCAGTTCCTGATCGGTCAAACTTTGGTCTTTTTTCACCACGAAAATCTTCACGGCTTCACCGGTCGTTTCGTTTGGAACGCCAACAGCTGCGACTTCCAGCACTTTGTCATTCATCGCGACGACTTCTTCAATTTCGTTCGGATAAACGTTAAAGCCTGAGACCAGAATCATATCTTTTTTCCGATCGACGATGTAGAAGAAACCCAGTTCGTCCATCCGGGCGATGTCACCGGTGTATAACCAACCGTCTTTCAGCACTTTGTCGGTCTCATCCGGCCGGTTCAAATACCCACGCATCACTTGTGGGCCTTGCACCAGCATTTCTCCGGCCTCACCCGTCGCAACCTCTGCACCATTATCGTCAATCAGCTTAATGTTCGTTGACGGTGCAGGTAAACCGATACTGCCGTTGAAACCGTCCAGATCGAACGGACTGACCGTCACTAAAGGCGCGCATTCGGTTAGGCCGTAGCCTTCCACCAATCGGCTCTTAGTGACCTTCTGCCAGCGTTCAGCCACCGGTTTTTGGACCGCCATACCGCCGCCAAGAGATAACTTCAGTTTGCTGAAATCAAGCTCAGCGAAGCCTGGGCAGTTCAATAAGCCATTAAACAACGTATTGACGCCAGTGATAGCAGTGAACGGATATTTGCCCAGCTCTTTCACAAAATTGGGCATATCACGTGGATTGGTGATCAGCAGGTTGGTACCGCCATACTTCATAAAAGTCAGGCAATTCGCGGTCAGCGCAAAGATGTGATACAGCGGCAACGCCGTCACGATAAACTCTTTACCGGGAGTCAACACAGGACCAATACAGCCTGCAACCTGTTCCAGGTTCGCGACCATATTCCGATGCGTCAACATGGCACCTTTGGAAACTCCCGTCGTGCCACCAGTGTATTGCAGGAAGGCTAAATCTTCACCAACCACTTCAGGCTTGCGATACACCAAGCCTTGAGCATCTTTCATCAACTGCTTGTAATCAATCGCACCGGGCAACTGATAAGCCGGGATCATCTTTTTGATTTTTTTCACGACGAAATTGACGATGGCGCCTTTGAGCACGCCCAACATATCGCCCATTTTCGTCAGGATGATGTGGTCAAGATTCACATGCGCGCGCACTTCGGCCAGCGTATGTGCAAAATTTTCCACAATCAGAATGGCTTTTGCTTGCGAATCATTCAGCTGATGCTGCAATTCACGCGGGGTATAAAGTGGGTTAACGTTGACCACAGTGCAGCCAGCACGCAATACGCCCAACAATGCGACGGGGTATTGCAGCAAATTAGGCATCATGATGGCAACAGCATCACCTTTTTTCAGCCCAAGCTTTTGCAGATAAGCTGCAAACGCCTGACTTTGCTGGTCCAGCTCACGATAAGTAATGGATTTGCCCATATTGATATAAGCAATACGGTCAGCATAGGTTGCAATGGATTGTTCAAAGATATCAACTAACGAACTGTAGTGATCGGCATTGATTTCTGCCGGTACGCCAGGCGGGTAACGCTTTAACCAGACTTTCTCCACCTTCGTCTCCTCGTCATTTCTTCTACTTGTTTTTATAGGTATGTTCACTGGCTTATGCAAATATTGGTGATGATATTTACACCAGACAGCAACTTCTGAGTTTTTACTCTAATCCTCAATCATCCCACAATTTTTTCTGATATACAATTGGCCGATTGCTGATGTTTTGTCGACAATCCGTGCAGTCAATATATCTGGTTATGGCCGGTTTTCCAGCATAAATCGACTAATTTCCACCGCACAGGCTAAGGCGTCTGTCATATGCAAATGATGACCACCTTGGCATTGCACTATCTCAAGATCAGGATAATCAGCCTGATAGCGCTGCATCGCCACTCGGATCTCCGCAGGGCTTTGTACAGACATCAGTGCCAGCACCGGACACTGCAGACTTCGGATCACCGCATGCGCCTGCGCATCTGATAATCGAAATGCCGACACTTCACGCAGTTTTAAATCAGCGCGCCAACTCACGCCCTGAGTCGTAACCTGACAGCCCCGTTCGGTCAGCAACATTGAGGTCGCTAAATCAAAATCGCTTTGCTGTTGCCGTGCGGTCGCGGCGTCAAGCAACGTCTGATACTGGGGTTTCTGTTTATGATGACTTTGTTCGCGCGAAATCACCGCTTTACGCAGTTGCGTTGCCGTATCGTCGGCTGCGGTGGTGAGCAGGCCAAGGCTGTCAACCAGCACCAATTTGCTGACCAATTCCGGAAAACTGGCAGCCAGCACCGTGGCAATCATGCCACCCATGGAATGCCCTATCACTGTGAGTTGCTGCCAGCCTTGTTGTCGGCACAATGTCGCCAAATCAGACACGTAATCAAAGAGATAATAATGCGCATCTGAACTGCGGTGATCACTATAGCCGTGGCCAGCCAAATCCAGTGCCAACAGCGGTTTATCCGGTAGCGCCTCAGCTAAAGGCAAGAACGAATTGGCATTATCCAACCAACCATGCAGACACAATACCGGCTGCGACAGCGCCGACTCAGAGGTACACCAGCCGGCGAGCTGCAGACCCGATGGCAGCGGAAATGACACAGCAACAGGCGGCGTCAAAGGCGGCTCCGCTTTAGGGTGCTGCAACAGGGAGCGGTTTCATAAACCGTAACGTCATCCGATCGCTTTCGCCGATCGCCAGATAACGGGCTCGATCTTTCTCCCCCATTGCTAACGTGGGAGGCAAAGCATAGACGCCTTTCGGATAATCCTTGGTATCTCGCGGGTTCGCATTAATTTCTGAGCGCTCAACCAAAACAAACCCCGCTTGTTGTGCAACAGAAATGACGTAGTACTCATCGAGATAGCCCTCGCCTGCTCTGCTTGATATCTCAGAAAGCCGATTCGACCTGTGCTCCACCAGTCCGAGCGTGCCGCCGGGTTTCAGAGCGTCAAATAGCGCGCGGTATACATCGAGCAGATAACCCGCTTCGTTCCAGACATGCGAATTGCGGAAACTAAGCACCATATCGTAATAGTTAACCTGGCCCAGTTGCATCATCGCCGGCGGGTCAAACTGAATACTTTGCACTGGACCGAAGTGTTGTGGGTTTTTGCGGATATCCGCATCCAGTCTGGCAGCCAGCTTCGCCCAGAATATTTTTCTGTCATCTTCCAGCGTGCCGTCATTCTGCCGAAAATTGGCGATCGTTAGTTCGCCTGTCTGTTTCAAATAAGGCGCCAGAATTTCGGTATACCAACCACGAGCCGGCCAGATCTCCAGCACTTTCATCTCGGGTTTCAAACCAAAAAAGCCCAAGGTTTCCGCTGGATTCCGGTATTGATCGCGGGCTTTATTTTCCGCACTGCGTTGTGGCGAATCCAACCACTGCTGCAAACCTTCCGGCACTGCAGCTTCAGCCACAGCCGCCACACAACAGAGTGCGAGTAAAACTGATTTAACGCTGTTGCAAACCTTGGTCTTGTTGTTGAACATCTGCCGGGCCTTGTGTTTGAGTTGCACCTGTTGGAGTTGTTGTTCTGATCCGGATCGCGGGGCCATAACCCCAGTATGGATAAGGTCCACGCCACATCGGCCAGGGTTCAACGTCGACCCGGGTCGTTTCTCGTTGTTTTGGCCACAAATACACTGCCGATGCTTGAATCACCGGATAGCTGTACTGAAATTGATCGACCTTGCCCGCTTCAAACGGGCTGAGCTGGCCAAGCACAGTGACTTGTTTACCCGGCTGGTAAACCACCGGGTCGAGAAAACCTTTGGCATAGGCGACAAAACGACCTTCGGTGTCTTTGTCTGTGATTGGGCGGCCATGAGTGCCACTGGGGAAATACACTATCTCTAACCGCGTGTTCTGACTGTTATTCTGGACTTTGGCGATCACACCACTCCAACGCGCCTGCCCCTGGGTCAGACCCGCTTTGACAGTGGCCTGAAAACTGACCAGCGATGCTTCATCACTGACCCGAACCGGCTCCGGATAGCTGGCACAGCCACCAAGAACCAGTAATGAACTGAAGAGGATCGGGATAAATTTCATAAGACGTCAGATCCTGAGATAAACTGCGGCTTGTCGCAGCAAACTGATACCACTGCTCAGTTGTGACTGAGCGCCTCACTGCCAGCGCCGCAAATTGGGCGATTTGCCGGCACCTGCTCTCTCTACGACTCTGTGGGCCGGATAAAAGTTGCAATGCCACAGATGTTTTTGTTTTAGCACAATAAGTCAGACATTTGCAGCAAGCAAGAGCTGTCAGCAAGTTCTTGTCTGTCATGTATTTGTCGTCTGTCTCGTGCAGACTGACAACGTTCGCATTTGTTGTCGGATGGGAACATAAAGCCCTACAATGGCAACTTTCTGCGTATTCTTGCGTAATCCAACTCTCGGCGAACCATCATGAAAAAAATTTCCCTGGCTGTCATGGCCGCTTTGCTGCCTGCCTCTGTGATGGCAGCACCGAAAAACATTATTTATATGATTGGCGATGGAATGGGGCCTGCCTATTTATCGGCTTACCGCTATTACATGGATGACCCGGCGACCAAAGCGGTTGAGCCGACAATTTTTGATGAGCTGTGGGTCGGTGTCGCCACCACCTATCCCGATGACGACACCATAGTGACCGATTCTGCGGCTGGGGCAACGGCGTTATCGACCCGGCATAAAAGCTACAATGGCGCAATTTCGGTTGATCACGACCATAAGAACCTGACCACGATGCTCGAGATCGCCAAACATCGGGGCAAAGCAACAGGCATTGTGGCGACAGCACAAATCAATCATGCAACTCCGGCAGCTTTTGTTGCACATAATAAAACCCGTAAAGCTTATGACGAAATCGCCGACGACTTTTTTGATAACAAAGTGGACGGAAAATTTGTGGCAGATTTGATGTTTGGTGGCGGCACTCAATACTTTGAGCGCAAAGACCGTCATGTTGCCAACCAGTTTAAACAGGCTGGGTACCAATATGCCAATAACTGGCCAGACCTAAATAAAATTAATAAGTTACCGGCCTTAGCATTGCTGGCACCGGCTGGGTTTCCAAGCACACTGGATAACCCTGTGCAGCAGCCATTGGTACAAATGACCGATAAAGCCCTGAAGTTGCTAAGTAGCTCCAAGCAAGGATTCGTGGTCATGATTGAAGGCAGCCAAATTGATTGGTGTGGTCATGCGAACGACATCGCTTGCGCAATGGCTGAAATGCATGACTTCGGGAATGCGATCAAAGCAGCCAAAGCTTTTGTGGACGCGAACCCAGATACTTTGCTGGTCATTACCGCCGACCATGAAACCGGTGGGCTGTCGCTGGGCGCTAACGGCATTTATGCCTGGAACCGCGATGTGATCAAAGCCGTGAAACAAACCGGCCCTGCATTGGCTAAATCATTGGTCAAAGCTACCGCAGCAGAGCGCAAACAAGTGTGGCTGGCGCAAACCGGCCTGCAATTAACTGACAGCGAATGGCTGGCTCTGAACAACGACATCCAACAGTTAGCAGCTGTTTATGCTGCGAAAGACTGGAGCAAAGAAGCGGATGTGTCGGACGCTGAAGCTGATTTACTAAAACCTTTGGCCACCCGGGCGAAAAAACTGATCGATCAGTACTCTCATACCGGCTGGACCAGCGGCGGTCATACTGCCATCGATGTACCTGTCCTTGCCTATGGTAAAGATGCTCACGCATTCGCTGGCTTTCAGGATAATACCGACATTGCAAACAAACTATTGAATTTTATCGATAAAAAATAAATTCAGTAATTTTACCTGACAAGAAGGTGGCAGCTTTAGCTGCCATTTTTGTTTTGTCCAAGTAAAGCCAGGCGCAGTTCCGGTGCTGAGGTTTGTGCGCCCAGCCAGATATCCAGAAACTCAGCGCCAAAGGTTGCATCTTCAACAACCCCCAAGGATTGGTCATTGTGACTGAATTCAACCAAACCATCAGCCCGATACAAACAGGCGAGACGATCGCCTTTTTTCACGTCACGCCATAACAATTCCAGTTGCCGCCCCCAACGTAGATGGCGTTCGTCTAGCTTACCGTGCTGCGCCTTCCATTGGTCGAGTGTCGCTTCGACAAAATCGGCTTTGCTGATATCTCGTTGATAAGTAAGCTCTAGTAGTATCGGTTTGTTCTGTTGATAGCTACTAAATTGACCATCCGCAGTAGCTAACCGGGCCTGATACAGGTCCCAGAATAAATAACTAAACTGCCCCTCGCCGACAGTTTTTAATGTCGACGCCGCAGCCGACCCTGTCACCATAGCGGTGACCAACAACAGGTGCACCAAATAGTTATGCCGCATTATTCCGGCTCCTCTGATCTTTGTAACTATCACTTTTAAACCAGGCTTCACACTGGCGTGACCATAGCAATAAAGCAGCCCAGGCTGGAGCCATCACCAGCCAGAACTCTGCACCCGGCGTAATTTGCAGACTATCACTGAGTTGCGAGCCACCCCAGTACGCCATTGGCCCGCCAATCAGACCAAACAATGCAACTAAGAGTGCGCTCTGTAACCAGCGAGAAAACACCATGGTCCAAAACAGACTAAACCAACCCCATAACAAGACTAACCAGTAGGGTAACCAGACCGAATCAGCCGCAAACAAACCGCCATAAACCAGCAAGGTATCAAGCAGCAGCCCCGTCGCCCACAACGTCAGCACAACCCGCCGCTGCAGTGATGTCAACCGCGGGATGAACCAGCATAACAACACTGCAACCAGCGCCGCGCTATAAACAGGCTGCAAGACCAGGCCGAACCAGCCAGCTTTAAACAGCAGAAGCTGCCGCCAACCCGGCTGGCTAAAACCGGACCATTGCTGCCAATACGAGGTCATGGCTTGTCGTCCTGTTTTGATTGACGAGCCATCCGCACCGCCAGCTGTTGTCTCATGTTGTACGGGACCAGATTGAGGATTTTCAGGCTGATAGTGAGCCGCAGCGGAAACTGCAGTCGTAACTTGCCAGCGGCGAGCGCCCGATAGATGCGACTTGCGGCCTCAGTGCTACTCAGTAAAAAAGGCATCGGAAAATCGTTTTTTTGCGTTAAAGGCGTATCGACAAAGCCGGGTTCAATCAGACTCACCCGCACCGCGGTATCCGCCAAATCTACCCGCAGGCTATCGGTGAAATAACTGATTGCCGCTTTACTGGCGCCGTAAGCTTCTGCCCGGCCGAATGGAAAAAGGTGAGCCAGACTACTGACGACCGCCAGCCGGGGGGCGCTACTTTGCAGCAGGAGCGGCAGCCAAGCTTTTGTACAAGCGACAACAGCCAAAACATTGAGGGCAAAAGTGCGCTCGAATGCGCCGAGGTTTAAATCTTCTGCCTCGACATATTCACAGGTCCCTGCGTTTAAAATAACTTGGTCCAGACGCCCATAACGGGCCGACAACTCTACTGTCACCGCCGCCAATTGCGTGGCATCGGTTAGGTCAACCGGCAGTGTGTCGATCCCGGTCTGTTCCAGACGTAATTGCTCCAGCAAGCTTTGGCTGCGGGCCAGTGCAATCACATGCCAGCCATTACGGGCAAAATGCAGCGCCAGCGCACGGCCGAGGCCTGAGCTTGCGCCTGTGATCAGACAAACAGACTTGGTCTGCATAAAAAATCCATTGTGTGACGATATAGATGAGGTACGACAGATCAGTACAGTTGGATTTATCGGCTGCCGAAAAACCTGCAGCGGAAAGCTGAAACTTCGTGGCTCAGGCGTAGACGTCGACGGCAAACATCTGCTGAAGTTGTTCGCGTTTATCCTGGCTGGCAAAAGATTGATAAGCAAAAATGGCTTTTTGCTGGCGTTGATCGGGCTCATCGTAGGTGGCGCGTTTCAGCTGCTCAGTATCCAGCAGCGCCAACACTTCGGCCGAGCTTTTGACACCCTGCCCCTGTGGTGTAGCGTTTTGAGCATGTTGCGAGGGGCTTTGTGATGGGCTTTGCGTGGCATCTTTCAGTGCGCGCGGACCCACGCCAGCGTTGACCTGACGAGGGCCACCAGCGCGATTGAGATCCTGACTGAACGTCACTGACATGAAAAAATTCCGGGTAAAAAACCAGCATCAATATGTTGCATTATAACCAGAAAATGACGCTTGCCAAGCCTCCGGCATAAATGGCTGTAAGCCTTGTCTGGCAAGGCTTACAGCTCAGCAAAAAGCGGCAAAAAATTGCCGCTTTTTGTTGTTCTTTCCACAGTTCCTAGGCTTAACGGCCGGGCAGTTTTTGCCAAGTCACTTCGTCACGCACGTAGACCGGCTCCGCCTGTTCTGCGGCGACAAACAATTGTTGTTGCCAGGCAGGCATGGCCAGTGTCAGCATGTCCTGCGCCGATGGCAGCAAGACCTGATCACTGATCTGTAACTGCTGGCCTGCCGCCCACTGCGAAAAAGCGTCACGGTAAGTCACCAAACCTGTGCCAACCGCCCAAATGTCCCCTTGCAGGCTGAATGCCGGTAGCTCTGCCGGCTTGCGCGCCAGTTCGTCGCTAACGGCTTGCATCAGACCGTCAGCCCCTTGTTGATATAACCCCAGATAGACTTCCGCCATCCGCGCATCAATGGCCGCAATCACCTGTGTGGCCTGATGCAAACGCACCGCGGCTTGAGCCATCGCCTGTAAGGTTGACACACCAAATACCGGCAAATCCGCGCCAAAGGCCAGGCCTTGGGTGACGCCAACACCAATCCGGACACCGGTAAAACTGCCAGGGCCGCGGCCAAACACGATGCCATCCAGCTGATTCAGCACAAGACCTGATTCAGATAACAGCTGCTGCACCATCGGCAGAATGCGTTTGCTGTGTTGCTGCGGACAGACTTCGTCCAGCGTCAGCCGCTGGTCGTTATATTGCAGCGCCACTGAACAGGCTTCGGTGGAGGTATCCAGCGCCAGTAATTTCACATCAAGCTCCTGTTATGCTTATGACGGCTCAGATCCACTGTCAGCGTGGATCGCCGTTAAAAATTCAATCGCTGCCTGCGGACTGCGGCTACGGCGCATCGGCGGCAACGATTTTAAGAAGACTTCACCATAAGGCCGGCTGACCAGCCGGTTATCGGCAATCACCAGCACGCCGCGGTCGGACACGTCACGAATAAGCCGGCCTACGCCTTGTTTGAGCGTGATGACGGCCTGCGGCAACTGCACCACGGCAAAAGGATCTTGTCCGGCTAAGCGCGCATCTTCACTGCGCGCCTGCAACAAAGGTTCATCCGGTGAGGCAAAGGGTAGTTTATCAATAATGACTAGGCTTAGCGTATCGCCGCGCACATCGACCCCTTCCCAGAACGAGCCGGTGCCGAGTAACACCGCGTGTTTAAGCTGGACAAACTGTTCCAGCAACACGCGTTTACTGGTACTGCCCTGCACCAACACTGGCAGGCGGATATACTCCGGCAGCTGCTGCGCCATCCACTGCAACATCCGATGGCTGGTAAACAGAAAAAAACAACGGCCTTCATTGGCTTCAATCAAAGGCACCGCCAGCTGCAATAATGCCTGCGCCATTTTGGCATCAGTCGGCTCCGGCAGATAACGCGGCACCAGCAACATCGCCTGATTCGGATAATCAAAGGGGCTATCCAGCTGCAGCGTGCGCGCCGCGCCTAAACCCATCTGGCGGGTGAAATGGTCAAATCCGCCGTCGACCGACAGCGTCGCCGAAGTAAACACCCAACAACGCGGCTGCTCAAACACTAGTTCCTGAAACTTATCCGCAATCGATAACGGCGTGTAATGCAGACTGATATGGCGTTTAGTGGTATCGAACCAGAAACTGATACCGGTTTTATCGACATCAAGTAATTTTTCCAGCCGGTTGCGCAGCAAGGCCAGGCGCTCGTAGCAGCTATCGACCAGATCAGAGCGGCCCAGGCTGCCTTTCAGCACCTGATACAGCATTTGCATCACGTCGCTGATGCGGCTTAAGGCGACCTTTTGATCAGGCTTCTGGTACAAATCACGCCAGTTGCCCTTTTGCGGATCTTCCGGCAGCAGCAAACGCCAGTCTTTGGTCAGACTGACCAGCTTGTCGGCGGTTTTGGCCAGTTGCGGATGGTCGCGCAGTTCAGTCTTGCAGGCGATATCGATATCGCGGCACAGATCCAATAACACAGAACTGGAAAAGGTCTCGCCGAAGTAATCGCTGGCGATGTCAGGGATTTGGTGCGCTTCATCAAAAATCACCACGTCCATATTGGGCAGCAATTCGCCAAAGCCGGTGTCTTTGAGCGCCATATCGGCGAAAAACAGATGATGGTTGACCACCACCAAATCAGCATTCATTGCCTTTTTGCGCGCTTTGAGTAAATAACACTCATCAAAATCGGGGCAGTCTTTGCCGAGGCAATTGTCGGTGGTACTGGTGACATAAGGCAGCGCTTTGGAATCTTCCGCAATATAAGTCAGTTCACCAATATCGCCGGTTTGGGTCTCGGCCGACCATTTTTTGATCAGGCTTAAATCCTGGATCAGGGCGTCATCCTGCACCGGCACATGTTGATAATGCTGGGTCAGACGAAAAGTACATAAATAGTTGCTGCGACCTTTTAACAAAGCGGTGGCGACCGGCTGGGCCAGCGCGGCCTGAATGCGCGGCAAATCGCGTAAATACAGCTGTTCTTGCAGATTTTTGGTACCGGTCGATAAAATCACTTTTTTACCGCTCAGGAGTGCCGGCACCAGATAGGCGTAGGTTTTTCCGGTACCAGTACCGGCTTCGACCACCAGCGCTTTGCCGTCGCGGATGCTGTCGCACACCGCACTGGCCATTTCCAGTTGCGCATCGCGCGAGCGAAAACCGCTGATCGCGCGCTCCAGTGCGCCACCGGGCCCAAACGCCGCTTTGACTTCAGCCTGCATCAATAACTCCGGCAACCGGAAGCGTCATAGAAATGGCAGAAAACAGCAAACATGATGCAATGGACAAGCAAACCCCGGGGTTCAGCGTAAAGGCGGCATTATGCCAAAGGACATCGATGCGGTCCAAACACTTCGCGTCAGACCATGTCTCAGATATAAATATCCAGATGACCGTCGGCATCCACATGCTGATCAGCTTCCGGCGTCACCGCATGACTGGTGGGTAAATAATGCGTTTCTTCTATCTCTGGCGGCTGCTGTGGTTTTGCCGACTGTTGCTGTTGTTGTTGTTGAGACTGCTGATATCGTTCGCTGATACGATACTGCCATATTTCGTGATGATGGCCATGCTCGTCCGGGCTGAAACGGGCATATTTGCTCACCGGTTCAATAAGCCGCTGAGAAGGTTCAGCAGAGGGCGTGCGACGAATTAAATAAGGAAAAATGGCGTCCAATTTTGCCTCCCGCAACTGTGCTTGACTGATGTTATCAGCGATACAGACTCCTGTATCGGCATTTATCAATGACACTTCAAGGCATATCAACTGATATCAAATTGACACCAAAACTATACAACTTGAGCATATTTTATACGATATAAATTTAAGCCAAACCTTTCCACTTGCTGGCAGACTGACTGGAATTACTTCACAAAAACCAGACAAAAAAATATAAATCAATAACTTAGATATAAATAACACCAATGTATGTTTCAGCTTTTTCTTATAATCATGGCTTGCAGTCGAAACAAAAAAGCTTTAAGTTGTATACATCAATAGCGCAGTCAAACGACGTCGTTTGCAGCCGGAACCGAATCAACATGTCATTAATTGCAACACTGCACCATCATCATCTGATCTCATAGCCAAGCCTGAGAGGCCGGTGGCTATGAAAGACAGATAGCTCCGGTGTGCAAAGTGTTCAACAACAGCCCCGGAGAGATCCGGGGCTGTTGTTTTTATACTTTAAAATCAGAGGAAATACCGATGTCCGCGTTAATCGAAAGCAAAAAACTGCGTATCGCCATGCAAAAGTCTGGTCGTCTGTCACAGGACACTCAGGCGCTGCTGACCAGCTGCGGCCTGAAGATTAATCTGCGCGAACAACGTCTGATTGCGCATGTCGAGAATATGGATATCGATTTACTCCGGGTACGAGATGATGACATCCCGGGTCTGGTGATGGACGGTGTGTGCGACCTGGGTATTGTTGGCGAAAACGTGCTGGAAGAGATGTCACTGCAGCGTCAGCTCGACAACGAAAGCTACGATTACACCGTGCTGGCGCGTCTCGATTTTGGTGGCTGCCGCTTATCGATTGCGGTACCACAGGAAGAAAATTATCAGTCAATTCAAGATTTACAGGGCCGTACCATTGCCACCACCTATCCGCGCCTGCTGAATCGTTACCTGAAACAAAATGGCGTCAATTGCCGCATTGTGAATTTAAAAGGCTCGGTAGAAGTCGCACCACGCGCTGGCCTGGCTGATGCCATCTGCGATTTGGTATCGACCGGCGCCACGCTGGAAGCCAACGGTTTAAAAGAAGTTGAAGTGATTTACCGCTCAAAAGCGGTGTTGATCCAGCGCCGAGACCTGACTGACGACAAACAGCTGAAACTTATCAAAAAATTAATGCCGCGCATTCAGGGCGTGATGCAGGCCAATGAAAGCAAATACATTATGCTGCACGCGCCACGGGCCCGTCTGGCTGACGTCATTGCTTTATTGCCTGGTGCAGAAAATCCAACTTTGCTGCCTTTGGCAGGTAATGAAGATCTAGTCGCGTTACACGTCGTAAGTAGTGAAACTTTGTTCTGGGAAACGATGGAACAGCTCAAAGCTTTGGGCGCAAGTTCTATACTGGTACTACCGATCGAAAAAATGATGGAGTAAATCATGCTCGAGATCCGTATCACCCGCTGGGCTGAGCTGGACGAGGCCGGCAGAAACCGTGCGTTAAGCCGGCCCAAACTGAAAAATGCCGAAGAACTGCCGGAGCAAGTCGCCACGATTATCAAAGCGGTGCGCAATACCGGCGACAAAGCGCTGAAATTCTATAGCCAGAAATTCGATAGCATCGACAATAATCCGCTCGAGCTTAGCATCGTGCAGCAGCAATTATTACTGGGCAAACTCAGCGATGAACGTCGCGCTGCGATTGAACTGGCTTACAGTAATATTCGTAAATTTCACGACGCACAAAAACCACACGACATCTTGGTAGAAACCACGCCGGGCGTGATCTGTGAGCTCAAATATGCACCAATGGATGCCGTGGGGTTGTATATCCCAGGTGGCAGTGCACCGCTGCCATCAACGGTTCTGATGCTGGGCGTGCCGGCACAGCTGGCCGGTTGCCGTCGCGTCGTGCTGGTCACACCGCCTGGCGCGCCACTGGCGTCTGATATCGCTCCTGAAATCATTTATGCCGCTCAGCTGTGTGGCATCCGTGAAATTTACACCATTGGTGGTGCACAGGCCGTCGCTGCCCTCGCCTATGGCACTGCCACTATCGCCAAAGTGGATAAAATTTTTGGCCCGGGCAACCGATTTGTCACTGAAGCTAAACAGCAAGTGGCGCGTGATGCGCAAGGCGCGGCCATCGATATGCCGGCCGGTCCTTCTGAAGTGCTGGTGATCGCTGACGAGACCGCAGATCCGGCTTTTGTTGCCGCCGATTTGTTGTCGCAGGCTGAACACGGTATGGATTCACAAGTAGTGTTGGTCAGTCCCAGCGAGAAGTTGCTCAAAGAAACCATGGCAAAACTCGAAGACCAGTTACTGGCACTGCCCCGCGCCATCATCGCGAAAAAAGCGCTGGATCACAGCCGCTTCATTCTGGTGGCAGATTTACCGCAAGCCGCGCAGGTGTCGAATCAGTACGCACCGGAACACTTGATTATTCAAACCGCTCAGGACGACAAGCTGCTGCCACAATTGAAAAATGCCGCCAGTATTTTTGTCGGCCCCTGGACGCCGGAATCTGCCGGTGATTACGCCAGCGGTACCAACCACGTGTTACCGACTTACGGTTACAGCCGCAATCACAGTAGTTTGTCGCTGCTGGATTTTTACCGGCGTTATACCGTGCAGACGCTGAGCAGCAAAGGCTTGCAGGCGATAGGCCCGGCGATTGTCACACTGGCTACTGCAGAGAGCTTAACTGCCCATGCCAACGCAGTGACACTGCGACTGAAAAGTCTGAGCAAAAAAATGCAACAGCAAGACGAATTCACCCCGATTCCGCCAGAGAGCAAATAAGAGAAAATAAATGAGTAGTATCAGTAATTTAGCCCGTGACAGCGTCAAAGCACTGGTGCCTTATGCCTCAGCGCGGTTGTCGATGTCCGGTGGTTCGGTCTGGCTGAACGCCAACGAAAACGCGTTAGCGCCAGAGTATCAGTTAAACGGCAGCTTTAATCGCTATCCGGATTGTCAGCCACCGGCACTCATTGCCGCCTATGCAGATTATGCCGGCGTGGCACCAGAGCAAGTATTAGTCAGCCGCGGCGCGGATGAAGGCATTGAGCTGCTCATTCGCAGCTTTTGCGAACCGGGTGTGGACAATATCGTCATTTGCCCACCGACTTATGGCATGTATGCCATCAGTGCGCAAAGCAATCAGGTCGGCCGCACCGTAGTACCGTTAACGGCAGAGCTGACGTTGGACCTGCCAGCAATTAAACAAAGCCAGCAAACCAAACTGGTGTTTATCTGCAGCCCGAACAATCCAACCGGCGATTTGATCCCGCGCTCGCAAATCACTGAGCTGCTGGAATTCTACCGCGACAGCGCTTTAGTGGTCGTCGACGAAGCCTATATCGAATTCGTGCCAGAGGCATCCACAGTGGATTTATTGGCGCAGTATCCGAATTTGGTGATCTTACGCACTTTATCCAAGGCGTTTGCGCTGGCCGGCCTGCGTTGTGGTTTCACGCTGGCAAGCCCCGAGGTGATTGGCGCGCTGAAAAAAATGATTGCGCCCTACCCAATCGCTGCGCCTGTTGCTGATATCGCCACTCAGGCGTTGTCTGCAACCGGCCAACAACGGATGCGCCAAAGCGTAGCAACCATCAACGAGCTGCGCGCCGCGTTTAGCCGTTTTGCCGCGAGCCTGCCGCAGGTGCGCCGCGTGTTTAATTCCAATGCCAATTACGTGTTGCTGGCCGTCGATGACGCCGCAGCTTGGGTTCAGGGCATTGCCTCACAAGGCATTCTCATTCGCAACCAATCCAGCCAACTCGGTTTAGAGCGGCTCGGTTGCAGCCAGGTCGTCAGGGTGTCAATTGGCAGCCCGGCGGAAATGGCCCTGCTCGAGCAGGCCATCCAAACATTTTGTGCGCAACAAACCACGATGACTCGCAGTTCAGGGGAACAATAATGGCCGGACAGCCTATTTTATTTATCGACCGTGATGGCACTATGGTGGAAGAGCCACCGATTGATAAGCAGCTGGATTCATTAGAAAAGCTGGCCTACGAACCGGGGCTGGTGCCGGCTTTATTAAAGCTGCAGGATGCCGGTTTTCGGCTCGTGATGGTCACCAATCAGGACGGCCTCGGCACCGACAGTTTCCCGCGCCACACTTTTGATGCGCCGCATGACAAAATGATGCAGCTGCTAGAGTCGCAAGGCATCCGCTTTGACGACGTGCTGATTTGTCCGCATTTTGAGCGCGATAACTGCAGCTGCCGCAAACCGAAGCTCGGTTTAGTCAAAGATTATCTGCAACAAGGCCGCATCGATTTTACCCGCTCTTATGTCATCGGCGATCGCCTGACCGACGTGCAGCTGGCTGAAAACATGGGCTTGCCGTCGTTCCGCTATGACCGCACCACGCTTGGCTGGGCTGAAATCACCCGCCAGCTGTTAAGCCGTGGCCGGGTAGGCTCGGTACGCCGCACCACCCGCGAAACAGATATCAGCGTGCAGCTGGATCTGGACCGCAAAGGCGGCAATCAAATCAGTACGGGCATTGGTTTTTTTGACCATATGCTCGACCAAATCGCCACCCATGGCGGTTTTTCACTGCAGCTTTCTGTAACTGGTGACTTACACATCGACGACCACCACAGTGTCGAAGATGCTGCACTGGCACTTGGCCAGGCGCTGAAACAAGCGATTGGCGACAAACGCGGCATCAATCGCTTTGGTTTTGTGCTGCCGATGGACGAATGCCGCGCTGAAGCCGTGCTGGATTTATCCGGCCGGCCGCTGCTGAAATTTGATGCTGCGCTTGGCGAAGGTAAAGTGGGTGAACTGAATCTGGAAATGGTCGAACACTTTTTCAGAAGCCTGTGTGATGCGATGCTGATGACGCTGCATTTGTCGGTATCTCCAGGCAATAAACACCACATGGTGGAAGGTTTATTTAAAGCCTTCGGCCGCGCCTTAGGTCAGGCCATTTTGAAATCCGGCGATGCGCTGCCAAGCAGTAAAGGTGTGCTCTGAATATGACTGAGCAAACAAATAAACCACAGCTGGTGATTGTCGACACCGGCTGCGCCAATATCACTTCCGTGTTTTGCGCACTGCAACGCCTCGGCGCCGAGGTGCAGATCAGTGCCGATCCGGCGGTGATCGGCGCGGCAGAAAAGGTGATTATTCCGGGTGTTGGCACGGCCAAACAGGCGATGGCGAACATCGACGCCAAAGGTTTACTCAGTACCTTACAGCAACTGACGCAACCGGTGCTGGGCATTTGCCTCGGCATGCAGCTGCTGACCGAACATTCGGCCGAGGGCGATGTAACTTGCCTCGGTTTGATCCCGGGTCAGGTGGCGCCGCTTGAAGCACAAGGGCTGCGTCTGCCGCATATGGGCTGGAACACACTGCAGGTGGAAAGTACTGCGCTGCAGGCTACCCATCCAGTGCTACAAGGCATCAGCGCGGCGGATTACGTCTACTTTGTGCATAGCTTTGCACTGCTTTGTGATCAAGGGCAGCCCTCGCCTTATATGCTCGCCAGCTGCGACTACGGCAGTAAGTTTGCGGCCGTGATTGGCCGGCGCAATTTCCTTGGCATGCAGTTTCACCCGGAGCGCTCCGGCAAAGTCGGTGCCCGCCTTTTACAGAATTTTATCCAGCTGGATGCGCAATCACTGCGCGCGCCAGACTGAGCACAGGACTAAGCACAGGACTTCGGCATGATAATCCCGGCAATAGATTTAATTGATGGTCAAACGGTGCGCCTTTATCAGGGCAGTTATGACCAGACCACGCACTATACCCAAACGCCGTTTGAACTGCGCGACCGCTACGCCGCGGCAGGCGCCGGCGTGTTACACCTGGTTGATTTGTCTGGTGCCAAAGATGCCAGCAAACGTCAAACTGCGCTGCTGCGTGAACTGATGCAACAAAGCCCGTTACCGGTGCAGGTAGGCGGCGGTGTACGCAGTGAAGCCGACTTAGTCACTTTGTTAGAAGCCGGTGCCAGCCGGGTGGTGATTGGCTCCTTGGCCATTCGGCAAAGCGCTTTGGTGCAACAGTGGCTCAAACAATATGGCGGCGAGCGCATCGTGTTGGCTCTTGATGTATCCATTAACGAACGCGGCGAAAAAACGCTGCCGAGCCACGGCTGGATTGAAGCCTCCGGTATCACGCTGGAACAGGTGCTGGATGGCATGCTAGACGCCGGCGCGCGCCACGTGCTTTGTACTGACATCAGCCGTGATGGCACTTTACAAGGGCCGAACGTTGGCCTGTATCAGGAACTCGCGGCGAAGTATCCCAGCATCGCTTGGCAGGCGTCCGGCGGTGTTGGCCACTTAGACCATATCCGCAGCTTGCGTGCACAAGACGGTCAACCGTCGCCAGTGGCCGGGGTGATCCTCGGTCGAGCCTTGCTTGAAGGCAAATTCAGCATTGAGGAGGCGATCGCATGCTGGCAAAACGGTTAATTCCTTGTCTGGATGTTCGCGATGGCGTCGTCGTTAAAGGCGTGCAATTTCGCAATCACGAAATTATTGGTGACATAGTCCCACTGGCCGCCCGCTACGCCGAAGAAGGTGCCGACGAGCTGGTGTTTTACGATATCACCGCATCCAGCGACGGCCGCGTTGTCGACAAAAGCTGGGTGCGCAAAATTGCCGAAGTCATCGATATCCCGTTTTGTGTCGCCGGTGGCATTAAGTCTGTTGCCGATGCCGGCAAAATTCTTGAACTCGGTGCTGACAAAATTTCGGTCAATAGCCCGGCACTGGCACGTCCGGAACTTATCAGCGAGCTGAATGCCGCTTTTGGTCAGCAATGCGTGGTGGTCGGCATCGACAGCTATTTTGACGCCACCACCGGCCAATATCAGGTGTACCAATACACCGGAGACGAATCGCGCAGCCAGAAAACCCGCTGGTTATTGCTGGATTGGGTGGAAGAAGTGCAGCGTCGCGGTGCTGGTGAAATCGTGCTCAATTGCATGAATCAGGACGGCGTGCGCCAAGGCTATGATTTGGCGCAGTTATCCTTAGTGCGCCAGTATTGCCAGGTGCCGTTAATTGCCTCCGGCGGCGCTGGCGCGGTGCAGCATTTTATCGACGTGTTCCGCGAAGCAGACGTCGACGGTGCGCTCGCTGCATCAGTGTTTCACAAAGGCATTATTGCCATCCCTGATTTAAAAGCAGCGCTGATCGCTGCCAATGTGGAGATCCGGCCATGAGTTTTGTTTTGGACGCTAGTGCGCCACTGCCAGATCAACTGGAACAGCTGAAATGGCCGGCCGACGGTTTACTGCCATTAATAGTGCAGCACGCCGTGTCCGGCAAAGTGCTGATGCAGGGCTTTGCCAACAGCGAAGCAGTGGCGACCACGCTGCAAAGCGGCCGGATCACTTTTTTCAGTCGTAGTAAAAACCGGCTCTGGACCAAAGGCGAAAGCTCAGGCCATTTTTTACAGCTGCAGAGTTTAAGTTGCGATTGCGACCGCGACAGCCTGCTGGCCCTCGCCCTACCGGACGGCCCAACCTGCCATGTCGGCACTGAAACCTGCTGGCACGACGCACACAGTAATGCCCCTGCCTTAAGTTTTTTAACCGACTTAGAAGCAGTGATCGCCAGCCGCCAGCATGCGGATCCCAAATCCAGCTACACCGCCAGCTTGTTTGCCCGCGGCGTCAAACGCATCGCACAAAAAGTCGGTGAAGAAGGCGTCGAATCGGCATTGGCCGCGATGGCCGGTGATCGCGAAGAGCTGAAAAATGAAGCCGCAGATTTAATCTTTCACCTGCTGGTGTTACTGCGCTCGCAAGACCTTGCGCTCAACGATGTCATTGATATCCTCAAAGCCCGTCATCAGCAATAACTAGACTCAGACAACGGACCGCCAGGTCCGTTGTCTGAAAGATCCCAAATCACGAATGCCCAAGGATCTCTCGATGAAATGCATTATTCTTGGCGCTACAGGCTTAGTCGGGCAACAGCTACTCGCCCAGGCGCTCGCGGACTCACGGATCACCGAGGTGATTGCCCCCACGCGAAAAGCACTGTCAGCCTCAGCCAAGTTGACCAATCCCATTGTCGATTTCGCGCAACTGCCAGAACAGGCGCCATGGTGGCAAGCAGACGTTGCCCTGTGCGCGCTGGGTACCACGCTGAAACAGGCTGGTAGCCGGGGCAGATTTATTGAAGTTGATCACGATTACGTGCTGCAAAGCGCCAAGCTCATGCTGAAGGCCGGAACTCCGGTCTTTGTCTATAACTCGTCACTGGGGGCCAATCCACACGCGAGTTCGTTTTATTTACAGGTCAAAGGTCAAATTGAGGCAGATTTGGCGCAGCTCGGCTTTCAATCGCTTGGCATCGTACGGCCATCATTGCTCGATGGTGGCCCCCGCCCGGATCATCGCGTTGCTGAACGCATTGGCCTAGTAGTCTCGAAACTCCTGGGCCCGGTCGTGCCAAAACGTTATCGCGCGGTAAAAACTGATGCTGTGGCCGCGATGATGTGGCAATTGGCAACCACAGCCGCGCAAGGAAAGACTATTGTTGAATCAGATGCAATCTATCAAATGCAGCAGGACATGCAGTGTGGCCGCTATAGAGGCATCAGCAAATGATCATACAGGTGGCGGCACGTTGTCAGTTCGGACGCACAGCCCTCTGACACAATGCCGATCAAATCGGCAAGGCAGTCTTGTACCGCACCAAGTCAGTTGGTAAGCTCAGACGTGAACAATCAATAAATTTTATAAATACATGGAGTTAACGATGTTTGGAAAAATTGCCTCAGAAGCACTGGGATTGAGTGATATCGGCCGGGTGATAAGCCCAGAGAACTACAACAAAGTAGAAGCCGACGACTACATCAAGCACGAAACCGGCGAAAAAATCTTCTTTTTAATCAAAAGCAAAACCGACGAATATTGCTTCACCAACTTTGCCTTGCTGCACCTCGACGGCAATACTGCGCTCAGTAAAAAACGTCTGCTGAAACGCTACGAATACATTAATGCCGATATCCGCAACGTGTTGCTGGAAACCGCCGGGACTATTGATTTAGACGTTGAACTGAAATTCCGTATCCACAGCACGGATTTCTCCATCGATGTGCACAAAGAGCATATCGAACAGCTCAAAGACATCTACAAAGCGCTGACCGAAATCAGTTTACTGATGGAAGCAGAACAACGTGATTTGCAAACCGTGGAAAAGAGCCTCTCCCATGTGGTGAATTCTCTCGCCCGTCAAAGCGGTGAAGGCGCCAATATCGCCACACAAGCGCGCGAACTCTATGGCTTTTATCACGACACTTTAAGCGATGCGATGTCACAGGCCTATCGCAAAGATTACAGCAGCGTGTTTGAAACTTTTATCAAAAACTAAATGTTCAAACGCACTCTGCTGCTGACTGGGGCGGCAGCACTCTGTTGGTGGTGGTGGCCTGATAGCTCCGAGCCTGCAGCGCCTGTCGCCCTGTTGTCTGAGGAACAGCACGCTGCAGACGGGAGTGCCGTCATGCAGGTTGCTGCGCGCCCGCAGCAAACGAATAAGCCGCCGGCAGAAGAGCCGCTCTGCCAGCTGCCTGATCGGGAACAGTATGAGGAACGCCGTCTCGTCTTCAGAAAAAAGCTACAGGACTATTTGCTGCAACAGCTACAGGCCGCCGTTCCCTACACCGAGTTACAACTGCGTCTGCCACCGCAATATCTGCTTGATTTAAACATGGCGCAGTTGCAACTGCTGACAACACAGGCGAAAAATCCACAGCCGATAGCGGCACAGAACGAAGCCTTGCAACAACTGCAACGGTCATCTGGCGATCTACTCACGACAGTCCAACACATCAAAAGCTCACCGTTATTTGATGCCTCGTTTATCTCGCCCGATGGCTTTCTAATCCCATTTACGTTGAAATCTATGCTGCTTTCAGTGGTAGGCCATGACCTGACGCTGCTGCGAAGGACGTTGGAAGACGTCGAGCTCAAAGCCAGCGATTATGCCATCGGTCTCAAACGTGTCAGCGTGGACACTTTGCAACTGCTGCTGCAAAAAACCGAGGCTCCGGCTGATTTCCGCATGCAGGGGATGAATTTAGCCGATATCGCTGTATTGAATTTCCGGGCCGATTTATTGCCGCTATTGGCTGGTTTCAATATCAAACCGACCGAAGTGCCAGGCCAATACAGTGCGCTGGATTTAGCCTTCAGTGCTCCTGAGCAGAGTGCCGTAGCGATAAAACAAGCCAGCAAACAGCAGATCGTAGTGGATCGCCAGCAAACGATCCGCTATCTGCAGCAGCGCGGCTATGTGCTGCATGCGACGCTGACAGAACAAGATGGTGCGAAGGTACTCACGGTGAATTCGATCTGGGACCTCACCCCTGTGCGGCAAGACAACCAATTCGGCCAGATCATCGCCGATCCGGCCCGGATAAAACTGGCCGAACAGCAACAACTCGAACCGATCCTGCCGGTGCAGATCGCTGATGAGTTCTCTGCATTTTTGCAGCCGTTGTTGCAGCACGACCAGCAATTTGATCAAGCGCAGCAGATCTGCCAGCAAGCCCGTGATCAGGCCCGGCTCGCCCAGGGGTTATGGACAGAAGCGCAAATCAGAGCCGCTATCCAAAATGCGCTGAAGACGCTGATTTCGCCCATTACTGCAGCGGCAGCGTTGCATCAACAGGACCCTGCATTGGTAGAGCGACTATGGCCAACGCCCAAAGCGGATCTGAATATCCCCGCGCTGGATCAAGCTGGTCGTGAACGACTAATCGCCCGCTTACAGGGGGCTGGGCATCCGATCCGCGCCAGCCGCGCGCTGAAACATCTGCAGCAAGAACCAGCACTGGCGATACATTGGCAGTCGCAAGACGTTGAGCACTTAAGCTATTTGCAAAGCGAAAGCAATACCGTCGCTTTCTGGCGTGAATTAATCAAACACGGCTTTTCGCTGCATCTGCAGGACATACACGGCCGGAATTTGTATCCACAGGCTTTTGCCGCGGGTGCTGATGCCGTGGCGTTGTTGTTAGCCGAAGGCGTGGCAGTGGATGTGCCCGCGGTCGGGCAGGACGCACTGGATCTGGCGCTGGACCAAAGCTATCGCGATAAAAAACTGCATCCAGCCGTGGTGACGATTATGCAGAAAATGGGCAAGCCGGATGCGTCACATTTCAGCCGGCTGCGCCGGTTACAGCAGTATCAACCTATTGTTTTTACTGCGCTGCAGCAGGCGCTGGCCAAAGAGCCGATGTTACTGGCCTGGCTGGATGATCTCACCCGCTATGAACCCAATCCGGTACTGGCGGTGGCGGATGACTAAAACCAGGGCGCTATTGCTTGGTGTAGTCATCAGCAGCGGCATCTTGCTGTTCTGGCTCAAGCCGTCAGAACAAAGGTCGGCGCATCGGCAACAGACTGACGCGGCAAACCCAGTGACGAGGCAATCTGTTTCCGCAGAGTCACCGGCTGCCCCAGCGCAAACAACTACAGCCAAAGCAACGCCCGTTTGCCAGCAAGTTCTGCCAGATCAGGACTGGCACAAAACGCCGGAGCGCACTGCCATTCGCCAATATCTGTTTGAACGGCTACAGCAAGGTGACAGCGCTGAACAATTGTTACTGATGCTGCGCGAGCGCCCGATGCAAGACAAAGTGCTGAGCCAACGCCAGGCCGCATTGCAGTATGAATTACTTGACGCCCTCAGCCGTTATGAAGGCAGCTTGCAGCAGCGCGTGTTTGAACAAAAAGCATATAGTGAATTTTATGCTGGCTTAAAACAAATCCCGCCGGCAAAGAGAATCGATTATCTGCGCACTTCCCCGGAAATCGAACTGGTCTATCTGGACTCTTCAGGTCGGTTGGATAATTTTCAGCCTAAAACTCAAATGCTGACCATGGCACTGCATCAGCAGCAATTTGACAAAGCTTTGACTGGTTTGCGTTTTTTACCCAGAGATTACAGTTTCTTATTTTCCCAGCCGCTCAACGCCCAGCAGCTTGAGCAGCTCCTGCAGCAAACCGATGATGTGCAAAGCCGCCACAACCTGCTCAATCTGGCAGATATGGCGGTTTATCATTTCAGAGATGATTTGCTCCCCATGCTGGCACGCTATCAAATTTTGCCAAGCCGCAAAGATGGTTTGTTTAGTGCGATGGATTTTGCTTTTAGCAGTACCTGGCGACAAAAAGGCTGGGACGACAACCAACGCCGGCAGCGTCAACAAGCGACAATCCAGTTCCTGCAACATCTGGGTTACCCGCTGCATGGCGAACTGAATACGGCGAAAAACGGCCGACCTTTTCTAAAGGTATCTGGTCTGGCCGAACCAAGATTTGTCAGCTATGACGAAAACCTCATCAACCTCGCCGCCGGCCAGCAGCTATTGCCGCTGCAAAGTCTGCCCGCCCCTGAACCGCTGCGCTCTTTGCTGCAGCAATATCAACAGCTCGACCAACAGCAGCAGCAAATCAAAGCGGCTTGTCAGGCAGAGCAAGATACAGAACTCACCGCACAAGGCTTATGGTCAGAGGCCCAGATCCTCAGCCAGCTGGATACGCTGACTAAACAGCATAGTGCCGGCGAACTGCCGCAGCTTTTACATCAAAAGGACCCGGCGTTATTGGCATTTTACTGGCAGCAACAAGATATAGAATTGCTGACCTCCTATGACGTGCCGGACAACGAAGCAGACTTTGTTAAAGCTATGGTGAAGGATCCAGATCCACAACAAGCTGCCGCTTTACTGCTCGCACTGTCTGTACGACCCGAGTGGGCAAAACATTGGCCGAATGGGTTGGCGGTCAGTCAGCTCGAACACCTGTTGACTTACGACGGCAATAAATCATGGTACGCGCTGCAACAAAACGGTTTTGACCTCGGCATCACCGACAACAAAGGCCGAAATTTATATCCGCTGGCTTTCGCCGACAGTGCTGAGGCTGTTAGTTTGTTGATTAACGCCAAAGTCCCGCTACAACAAAATCCGTTAGGCCCGGATGCACTGGATTTGGCCTTAGATGCCAGTTATCTGCAGCAACAACTGCACCCGGCGCTGTTTTATATTCTGCAGGAAACCGAACGGCTGGAACCTTCCCATCTGGCTCGGCTGAAGCGGCTGCAACAATACAGACCCGCGTTATTTGAGCAGCTGCAGGCGCAGTTTAGTTTGCCAGATCTGACCACGATCACCGCGAATCCGCTGTTAAGTCTCGAACCCTAGCTGCAGCGATACGCACCCTACAAAAAAAAACGCAGCAGAGCTGCGGTGCAGGGAACTCAGCAATCAGGGATGACACTGATTGCTGATAGTGCTGAGGAACAAGTGTCTTAATTAAGAGTTACGGATCAGGTAATCGAAGGCACCCAATGATGCGGTCGCGCCAGATCCCATCGCGATGATGATTTGTTTAAACGGTGTATTGGTCGCATCACCGGCGGCAAATACCCCTTTCATTGACGTCTGGCCATGACTGTCGACGATGATTTCACCGCGATTCGTCAGCTCCAAGGTGCCACGCAACCATTCAGTATTCGGCACCAGACCGATTTGCACGAAGATACCCGCTAATGCCACATGCTTGGCTTCGCCGGTGACGCGGTCTGTGTAGTTGATGCCGGTCACTTTGCTGCCATCGCCGAGCACTTCCGTGCTTTGTGCATTTAACATGATGTCGATATTGCCCATCGACTGGGCCTTTTTCACCAGCACAGCGTCGGCACGCAGTTTGCTGTCGAATTCCAGCACTGTGACATGCTCAACGATACCGGCCAGGTCAATCGCCGCTTCAATCCCGGAGTTACCGCCACCAATCACAGCGACGCGTTTACCTTTAAACAGCGGGCCATCACAGTGCGGGCAATAAGCCACGCCACGACCGCGATACTCTTTCTCGCCCGGCACATTCATCTCTCTCCAGCGCGCGCCGGTCGACAGGATCACGGTTTTGGCTTTGAGCACGGCACCATTGGCCAGTTCCAGTTCAAACAATTCGTTTTGCGACAACTTCACCGCTTTTTGGCTGTGCATAATGTCGACTTCATAGTGACGCACATGGGCTTCTAAATTCGCCACCAGCTTCGGCCCTTCAGTCTCTTTCACCGAAATGAAGTTCTCAATCCCGACAGTATCGGCCACTTGGCCACCAAAACGTTCTGCGACCACACCAGTGTTCAAGCCTTTACGCGCTGCATAAATCGCTGCCGCAGAGCCTGCCGGGCCACCGCCGACGACCAATACGTCGAAATTATCTTTTTTCGCCAGCGCTTCGGCCTGACGGGTTGCTGCTGACGCATCCACTTTGTTCAGAATATTGCCAAGGCTGATAGCTCCTTGTGAGAACTGCTCACCGTTTAAATACACCGTTGGCACGGCCATGATATTGCGATCAGCCACTTCTTGTGGGAACACAGCGCCATCCACCATCGTCGTGGTGATATTCGGATTCACTGCCGCCAGCAAATTCAGTGCCTGTACCACCTCCGGACAAGTCTGGCAGCTCAGCGACACATAGACTTCAAAATTCAACGAACCTGGCAGTGCAGCAATTTGCTCCAGAACTGATGCTTCCTCTTTGATGGTGTGACCACCAGAGTGCAACAGCGCCAGCACCAGTGAAGTAAATTCGTGGCCCATTGGCACACCGGCAAAGGTCATCACAGTGCCTTTAGCCTGTGAGCGAACCTGCATCGAAGGCACGCGGCTCGCCGTGGTGTTTTGCGTGACCACAATCAAATCTGACAGACCGGCGATATCATCGACCAGGGCTTTTAACTCCAAACCTTTTTCGCTTTGGTCAACGGCCAATGCCAGTTCTACAGGGGTTTTCAGGTGTTGCAGGTAGCCTTTTAATGCTGATTTTAAATTGTTGTCTAACATACTGAGTTCCTCTTCATGGCGAAATCTGGGTGTTGCCCGTTTTACATGTAACCGGCAACTGTGTTTTTGTTTGATGAAGCTATCTTAGGCAAAATAATTAATCTTATAAAACGAATTAAACGGATTCATTCAATTTGTTTTATAGATTAAATTTCCAAACTCACTCGGCGCAGTGCCAAGTATCCCCACCTGCTATTTTGGCCTTAAAAAAACAAAAAGCCGGAAAAATTCCGGCTTTTTAAAAGGGTTACATCATGCGGCCAGGTTAGATTTTACCAACCAGATCCAGTGATGGTGCCAGAGTCTTTTCACCTGGAGTCCATTTTGCTGGGCACACTTCGCCGTCGTGGTTAGCAACGTACTGAGCAGCCTGCACTTTACGGAACAGTTCAGAAGCGCTACGGCCGATACCCAGGTCATGGATTTCAGCAACTTTCACTACGCCTTCTGGGTTGATTACGAAAGTACCGCGCAGCGCCAGACCTTCTTCTTCAATCATCACGTCGAAGTTACGAGTGATAGTCCCAGTTGGGTCAGCCACCATTGGGTAGTTGATTTTCTTGATAGTTTCAGAAGCGTCATGCCACGCTTTGTGCGTGAAGTGAGTGTCAGTAGACACTGAATATACTTCAACGCCGATTTCTTGGAATTTCGGGTAGAAATCAGCCAGATCGCCTAATTCAGTTGGGCATACGAAAGTGAAGTCAGCCGGGTAGAACACAACGACAGACCATTTGCCTAACAGGTCCTGATCAGATACAGAAACGAATTTACCCTGATGGAAAGCCTGAGCATTGAATGGCTTGATTTTGCTGTTGATAATCGACATTTGTCGTTCTCCATGTTGTGGTTAATGTGAATGCTTTGTCTACAAAAGCTGTGGCGTTGCAAGCATAGTAGTCCAGTGTGACAATTGCGTATAACGAATAAAATGAATTTATCTAATCTATTTTACCGATTAAAAGAGCGCAGATTATCCACATAGACTCAAGATACAACAACAATGACTGCTGCCGAAAAGATGGGGTCACCCAGTGCAGAACACAACTCAGTTTTTGCAAAAAACTGACAACAACGGTCAAACCACAGTTACGGCCGACACATTGCAACATCCGATACTGACGACTAAGCTGCTTCAATGTTACATATTGATTAAACATCATATTTTCAGCTTGCACGGCGAACTCATACACGAATGACCCAGTTTAAACTTGATTTAAGCAAATTATTTGACCTGCAGGTGCTGCTGATTGAAGCCGACCCTGAGCTGTTGCATTTATTCAAGCAAATGCTGCAAAACCTCGGGATCCGTAAGATAGAGACCGCCCGGCAGATTGACGATTTGATGGCCCGCGACACTCCTATCAGTGCCGACATTGTGTTCCTGGATTATGCCGTCGATACACAAATGACTGGCGGCGAGATCCTCGACTGGCTGGTACAACATGGCATCCTGCCCAACCGGACCCGGCTTGTGTTGATGGCACTACAAAACGACCGGGCTCAATATGCGATTGAGTATCCCTACCATCAGATCAGCTATCTGGACCGGCCTTTTAATAAAGCCACACTCGACCAGGAACTGAAACAGCATGTGTTATATAGCCCGCAGCTGCGCCCACTGCTGACACTGGCCGGTCTTGGCCGTTATGCAGATTGCCTGAAGTTGCTGTTACACACCCAAAATCAACCGCTGCCTCAAGGGCTTGATATCGTATTACAACGCTTGCGGGTGCAGTTGCTATTAGATTTGCACAAATTTGATGCCGTGATCCCGCTGCTAAAGGCGCCCATCGCCGAACAACAAGGTTGGGCACTGTGGGCGTTATATCGGGTCCGTTACGAGCGCGGTGATTTGCGTGCCTGCCAGGCATTTTTGCAGGACGGCTCTGAAGAATTGGCCAAATACGCACAGCGGCGTGAACTCTGGCAAATCTATCTGGCATTGCAGGAACGTGATTATCCAAGGGCTGTCAAAGTAGCCCATCAGATCCCGCCAGCAAACATGTCTTGCAATGTGGTCCGGTTAGTTCATCTGGTGCTGATACTCGCTGGCGATGAAGAACGGGCACAAGAATTTATTGAACGAAAACGCCGCTTAGCGGTTCGGGGCGAACTTTATGTGCAGCTCAGTATCGCCCAAGCCCGCGCAGCGATTTGGCGTATCCAGGTCAGTGCAGCGGAGCTACAACCACAATTAAAACTTCAAATCGACAATCTGTTGCAACAGATCCGTCAGGACAAATCAGCCCCTGCTTTTTCAGTGTCAGTTTGTCTGCTTGAAATACATCTGCGCCAGTTTACTGAAAGTGCCGATGCTGCGCTGCAGCTATTGCAAGACCAACTGCGTCAGGTCGACTGGGCGCAGCAGCCTGCCAGTGTTTTATGTCACGCCGCACTGGTGTTCTCCAGTTTGAAACGAAGCCAAACAGCATTGGAATTGCTTTATTTTGCCGACCAGCAGCTGCAACAGATGCTGGATAACTGCAACCGGATCTTCAATGGCTGTTTGCACCAGCATGCTTTTGATTTTGTTTTTGCTGAATCCGAACGTGCCGCAGCCTATCAACAAATCGCCAACCGTTATTTACAACAAAACGACCTGCTCAGCGCAGCGAAATCATTACGTCGGGCTTGCCGTTACGAACCACAAAATCAACAGCGGTTACAACAATTGTACGCGTTGATGCAACAGCTAGGAGTACAACGCTTTCGCGGGATCAATCTGCCGCAAGAACCGCACTGAGCGCACTAAAATAAAACCTGTTCCACAAAACCCCCATATCCGCTCACCGGATCTAATAACTGAATTTCCAGCACCCAAATGCCACTGCGGACGGCGCCCTCACAAGTACCTAATTGACCGGATGCATAAAGTTTATGCGGGAAATCCCCAACGCGATGGCCCTTAATCTGATGATTCAGCACCATGCCAAACTCTGCAGCTGCAGCGCCAGCAAATTCGTATAACGCGGCACCTGAACATCCGGTCGCGCGCCAATGTTCGGCAACTTTAGCAAAAACCTGGTGAACCGCCTGTTGCACTTGATGGTGATCGGGATGAGTGCCAATGCAAAAAGTCGCGCCGACATCGGCTTCATGTCCGTGAAAAACCGGCCCAATATCAATAAAAAAAATATCATCTGGTGCTAAACGAATGTCTGGTAGAGATTTTTCACTGTAAATCTTTGCGGTATTGCTGCCAAAACGCACGATCGGCGGATGCCAATGTTGCTCAGCGCCCGCATCCTGCATCACTTGCAAAGCCAGCGCCACCGCATCATCTTCAGTCATACCCACTTGAAGTTGCGTGGCGATCTGCTGCAGACACTGCAGCGCGGTATTCTGCGCCTGTTGCATCGCAGCTAATGAAAATTTATCGCCAACTTGTTGATTTTGCATCTTAAACCCAGATAAACAGAACGGATTGGTATCATAACGTGGCGGTTTACCTATCGCTGATTTATTTTGTTGAAATGATGTAATTTTTAGCGCAATAATCAGCCGCCAGAACTTTGCTTGTCGCTGCAAAGACTGCTTCTATACTGTAACTCAGACAAAAATATACAAGGGAACGACCATGGCACTGACCATCAGCTTTGACCTGCAAGAGCAGGATTTAGATTACTTCCGTCAATTGATGCAAAAAACTGAACGGGTGGTCACTCAACATAGCAGCGAAGAGATCCTGAACGCCGCCAGAGCGCTTGCAGGCGAAGTGCGAAATCAGGTGCCTGACTTTGTCGCAGTCCGGCTCAAACAGCTCGAAACGCTGGTGGCAATGGTTGAAGATCTGGATTGGGACCTGACTGATGAAGAAAAGTTAGATGTCTTGTCAGCATTAGCCTATTTCGCGAAGCCAGAAGACTTAATTGCAGACCACTTACCAGTACTCGGTTTCCTCGATGACGCCATTATGATTGAACTGGTGGTCCAATCGCTCGCTGATGATTTCGAAGCATATAGCGAATTCTGCACATTCCGTCGCAATGAAATTGAACGTCGTGGTCCGGAAGCTCAGACCACCAAAGCTGACTGGCTGGAAACGAAGAAACAGGAACTGCATTCCTGGTTACGTCGTCGCCGCGCGGAAAAACGCAGCAGCACTAGCACTGGCGGTTTCCGTTCCGTGTTTTCTTTCCGCCGTTAAGCTCAATGGCTCTGTCCGGTGTGATAAAAGCAGCAGGTCAGTTAACCTGCCTGCTTTTATTGTCGGCCGTGCAGGCACAGGCTACCCAGCTCAAAGTTTATCAATACACTCAACAAAATGGTGTCGTTGCTTTTAGCGATAAACCGCCAGCCGATAGCCCCTTTAAAGTGTTACGCTACGATTGCTTTGCCTGTGGCGTGACGTCAACCGTGAACTTCCATACGACACCACTGTTTTATGCCAAATATCACCAGGAAATTTTGACTGCGGCGCGGCAATATCAACTCGATCCAAGCCTGATCCGCGCGGTGATCCATGCCGAATCCGGCTTTAATCCGAAAGCGCGTTCAAGAGCCGGTGCGCAAGGGCTGATGCAATTGATGCCGGCGACAGCGAAGGAACTGGGTACAACCGATGTCTGGCTGCCCCAGCAAAATATTCAGGCCGGTAGCGCCTACCTCGCCCGGTTGCTGCAACAGTTCAACGGCGACCGGCGCCTGGCTTTGGCGGCTTATAATGCAGGTCCGGGCGCGGTAAGCCGTTATGACGGAGTTCCGCCTTTTGCCGAGACCCGTGCTTATCTGGAACGTGTCGATATCTTATTAAAACGCTATGAACGGCACTCAGCCACTTTGTAGTCTGTTCGCAGGATTTTTTAGCTCGCCTTAAACCAATTTCGTCTGTGCACCGACTCTCATTGACAGCTTGTCTCAATCCTGTCGCCGAATTGACTCAATAATAGTGAATAGCGCCGGTTAAGCTTGAATAGAAAAACATAAACTTATGATTTTAAACAAATATTGTTTTGGCTTAGCCTTTGCTACCGAGACTGTACTCTGATTAAAAAGGACGTGTCATGAAAAAGATTGTTCCACTTATTTGTTCACTCACCCTATTAAACGCCTGCGTGCTCCATGTCGGCGCCAATGAACCCGCCAATATTCAACATCGTCAATTGCAACTCAGTGCCAACAGCCTGCAACAACTGGTCGCTGAGACTGCTGCGGGCGACTTGCACATTATCGGCGAAAAAGGGCGCGAGCAGATCGACGTCGAGGCGCGCATCAATTTTGATAAAATCGACCAGCTCGAATTAACGCTGGAAGCCAAAGGAGATGCTGCAGTTCTGGTCGCAAGGAATAAAGAAGATGTGTCCTTTGGTTATGTGGAGAACGCTTCAGTCGATTTAGTGGTGCGGGTACCGGAACGTTTTGCCCTCAAACTGGAAGATGGTTCGGGCGATACCAAGATCGAGGGGCTCAAAGCAGATCTGCTGATTGAAGATGGCTCCGGTGATCTAGATGTATTTGGCGGTCGAAACACCACTATTGAAGACGGTTCTGGCAACTTAAAGGTCTCTCAGGTATCAGGCGATGTCGTCATCGAGGACGGCTCTGGTGACATCAGTGCAAACCAAATTGGCAGCAATCTGACCATCACCGATGGCTCTGGCAATATTGCGGTCAATCAAATACAGGGCACTGTCACCATTGACGATGGTTCAGGGGATATTCTGGTTCGGCAAGCGGGTGGCCTGACCGTGCAAGATAGTGGTTCCGGCGACCTGAGTTATCAGCAAGTCTCAGGCCGGATCGTCGTACCGGATGAGCATTTGCGTGAGTGAGCCGTCATCAATAATACAAAGGGGCACATGCCCCTTTTGTCTGCTTCGACCGCGATGTGTCGGGCTTAAAACAAAGCAGCAAATTTTTCCTGCAACAGTGGTTTTAATGCAAAAGTAATGAGCTTACCGGCCTGCTCCAGAAAGGCGATCTGATTGGCATTCCACTCCATCACACTGCCCACCTGTTCACAACAAAACACACCAACCAGCTGGCCATTGTAGCGAATGCCAACATCCAGCAACGATAGAATGTCATTGGGTTCAAAATAAGCTTCGTTAAAACAGGATGTCGCCGGATGGGTCGCCGCATCAGGCGCGTTAATGCCACCGTCATTGCGCATCGCTTCGAAATAAGGCGCAAAGTCGTCTTCATGCAGTGCAACACCCTGGTAGTGCGCATCCTCATTACTGTCGTATAAATCTACAGCAATAATTTCACTGAGCAGTGCATCAGAATAAAGCCACAGGCTGGCGCGGGAACAATGCAGTTGTTTGGTGATGGTTTCTGTCAGCTGACGGTAAAACGTCTCAGCCGAGATTTGTTGATCTTTAAATGCTTTAATCAGCAGTAACAAGGCCGTTTGGTCGAGCATAAAGTCTCCTGCAAACAAGCTCCGCTGCCGCTCAGCGGAGTTGTTTCAGTTATAGCTGCAGATAAAGTGTTTGTCAGGCCATCTATCGCAAAGTCAAACCACTTAACCTTATTGCTGCTGCCGATACCATTCGCCCAGAATCAAACTGGCCGCAACGCTGACATTCAGTGATTCAACCTTGCCAGTCCCCGGGATCTGTAAGGCAATTTCAGCGCTATTGGCCACCGCTTTGGAGACGCCTTGCATCTCTTCGCCAAACACCACCACAACTTTCTTCGGCAACTGGCTTTTATAGAGTGAAACACCGGCGTGACTTGACGTGGTAATAAGCGTATAGCCCGCTTCTTTACAAAGCTTCAAAGCCAGTGGCAGATGGTCGGTCTGCAGCGCTTCAACAAACTCCAGGCCGCCTTCTGCAGTGCGCGCTGCGGCGCCGGATTGTAATGCTTCAGGCGTGGTCAGGATAATGCCGCTGACGCCAAAATGGGCGCAACTACGGGCTATTGCGCCGAGGTTATGCGGATTACCGACACCATCCAGCGCCAGTAAACAATCCTGTGTTTTTTTCCGGTGTAAAGTCAGATAGCTTGCTATCGACATAGCTTCGCGCTTTTTCACCACGAAGATCACGCCACCATGGTGCTGACTGCCACTGACTTTCTCCAGTTCCGCGTTATCGACAATATGATAAGCCCGTTTGTTTGCAGCTAAGAATTTCATCACGTCGGCAAAACGCGGTGCATAGTCGGCATGCAGATACATTTTAATCACCGCATCCGGTCTTTCATTAAAACAGACGCGGCAGGCATTTTCCCCAAGCACCCGGCTTTCATGCTGGCCTTGTTGTTTCAACTGCGCCGGTGACACAGTTTTTGCAGGCACTGCGCCCTTCGGGGCACGCTCGGTGGCTGATCCTTCTGCACGAGCCGGACCTCTGCCGTTGTCTGGACGCGAATGACCGGGTTTTGCATCAGTACTTTTCGCTGACGCGCCTTTCCATGGTTTTTGTAATAAAGCGCCATCAGTATCGCGTTGACGGGGCGGACGGGAAGCTGAGGTTTGACTCGGTTTTTTCGGCGGATATGCCACGATAAAAATCCTGTATCTGACGGGCCTGCAGGCCGGAAAAGCCTTCAGTTTAACGCAAAAAGCCGCGGTATCGAAGAAAGACTTGAGTTTGTTATTGGCTGCAGTAAGCTGGCGCCAATTTGCGCCGTTTCGGAATATTTATGCTCAGTTACCGTCACAGTTATCATGCCGGCAACCACGCCGATGTGATCAAGCATCTGGTAGAAGTCGCTATCCTGATGTATTTAATGAAAAAAGATAAACCTTTTTGCTATCACGACACCCATGCCGGTGCCGGTTTATATAGTCTCGACAGTGCGCAGGCGCTCAAAACCAGCGAATACCAAACCGGAATTGGCAAGCTGTTTCACCACCAGGCCAGCAACAGTGCGCTGCAGGCTTATCTGGAACTGGTGCGCGAGCTGAACCCGGATGGGCAGTTGCAGTTTTATCCGGGGTCGCCCGGCATTGCCCGGCTGTTACTGCGCGACGGCGACAGCATTCAGGCCACCGAATTACATCCGGCGGATTTCCCGCTGTTACAAACCCAGTTTCAGGGCCGCCGGCACTGCCGCATTGAAAAGATGGACGCCTACGCCGGCCTGCGCGCTATGTTACCGCCGCTGCATAAACGCGGTCTGGTGCTGATTGACCCACCCTATGAGCTGAAAACCGAATATCAGGATCTGGTCAAAGGTCTGCAACAAGCGGTGCAACGTTTTCCGCAAGGGACTTTTGCCATTTGGTATCCGGTGATTGAACGCGCCAGCATCGAAGCCGTCATTGATGCGATTGTCGCAACCGGTATCCGCAATCAATTACGCATTGAACTGTGCCCTCTAGCGGACAGCAGCGGTTTTGGCATGACCGGCAGTGGCATGCTGGTGATCAACCCGCCTTATACGCTGGCCGATGAGATGCGGCAGGCGCTGAGCGAAATCGCGCCGCTGCTGGGTGCTCAGGTGCAGTGGACAGTTCAGCAGCTGGTGGAGGAATAATGCGGTACAGTTTTTTGTTGTCGCTTTGTTTACTGTTACTGCCGGCCAAAGCACTGGCGTTTGGCGCTGTCGGCCATCAGCAGGTCTGCAACCTGGCCTATCAGTTGGTCCAGCCCATCACAAAACAACAGATTGATAGCTTGTTAGCGCTTGGCCCCGAGCAACAGTTTGCCAAGGGCTGTGTCTGGCCGGACGAAGTGCGGCGCGAGCCGGCTTATCAGTTCACCGCCCCTTATCATTTTCTGAACGTGCCACGCCAGCAACCGCAACTAAAGCCAACAGATTGTGCTGCCAAAGGCTGCCTGTTGAGTGCGATTCAGCATTACAGCGCGCTACTGAAACAAAGCGTCCACAGCAGGCAAAAAGCTGAGGCGCTGTTGTTTTATAGTCATTTTATCGCCGACTTGCATCAGCCTTTGCATGTCAGTTACGCCGACGACCTCGGCGGCAACAGAACCGCGTTGTATTATTTTGGTCAACCTGCAAATTTACACGGCGTTTGGGATACAGCGATGTTGAAAAGTCTGGGCTACTCAGATGATCCGCAGCTTGCCGAGAGCAAACTGGCGCAACTGCCATCGAACAACATACGGCGCTGGCAAAGCGGTCAGCCGCTGATCTGGGCACAGCAATCGTTGGATCAGACCCGGCGAATTTACCAGCACTACAAACCTGGGATGTTATTCAGCCAGCCGCAGCTGGAGCGGGATAGTCCGGTGGTCGAACAACGCCTGCTGCAGGCTGCGGTGCGACTGGCGTGGCAGCTTGATCAACTGTTGCAGCCTGCAACTGGCAACTGAAGATCTGCCAGCCATTGCAGCATCTGTTGCTGCGAAGCCTTACCAAACCGATGGCCCTGCCCCTGCTCCACATGCAGCTTAGGACCAAGTGCACCGCACTGCCGGTAACGCCCCTGAATGCGTTTAAACGCCGCATCGACCTGATGCAGGGGCATCAACGGGTCTTCAGTACCGTGTAAAAATAACAGCGGTTTTGGTGCGCTAAGCGCGGCAATATCCGGTAAATCCAGCTGCCGGTAGAGCCCCGGATGGATCATATAAAAGGCGGTCTGACCGCGGCTGAAATTATGGGTCGGTTCGCGTAAAAACTGCAGACTATTGAGCCAACCGACACTGACGGCTGCATCCACATCTGCCGATAAAGCCGCCAGCTGCCAGGCGCGAAATCCGCCCATTGAAAAGCCGACCGCAGCGATACCCTTGACGCCGGGTTGCCGCGCCAGAAATGCCGCAGCCGCTTCATCTTCGCGCGCCATTAGGCCGGCAAGGCTGACGCCGTGCGCCTGCAGGTTCGCTGCGAGCTGCTGCTGGTCGGCATATTGCAGCGGGCCACGCGCACCAAAACCCGGCGCATCGGCCAGCAACACCAGATAACCCTGCGCGCGCAATAGTTCGGCAATGGCGATGCCATCAAAATACTTTTGTTGCCATTGGCTCACCAATTCTGACGCCTTGCTTTGCCCGGCAGGCAGCCATTTGTCTTTGCCAATACGAAATTCGGCGCCATGGTCATGGAGCAGGATCACCGCATTCACCGCGCTCTGGCGCAGGGTTGCCGGTTGATACAGATATAAATCCAGCGGCTGCCATAACTGCAGTCGCCATTGTTCAAGGTTAGGGTGAGCTGCCCGCTCGATCCGCTTTGCTGCCGCGATCAAAGCTGGATCTGCCGGCGGCAATAACAAGGCATTATTCAGCAGCGCTTTCGCTTGTCGCTGCCACAACGCAAAATTAGCCGCAGCAGTGTCAGACAAAGTTTCATCCGGTGCAGGCAAGCGCAGCACAGGTGCCAGCAGCGCTGGCTCAGAGGCTGCGGCCTTTGCCGCGTCGCTGACTGCAGGTTTCGTGGCAGCCGCTGTCGCTTCAGCCGGCGTTAAAGCCGACAACACAGATATCAACAGCAATATCAGCCACCCCTTGCCAGACCAGGACGTGACGCAGGAGATGAGCAAATGACGGGAAAACAGAGTGTGGAGCAGCATAATGCCGGCATTCCCAAGGTTCTTGTGATCCTGAGCTTGCCAAAAACCGCGTTCGAGTACCAGCAGATTTTGCCACCGATAGACAGCAATTCATTTCAGCAACGAATACCGTCGGACTTTATGGTTGCGCTGCGATCCAAGCCGCGACTACGGCACAATCAACGGTTGCTGATAAAGTGCAACTGCCTGCAGGTAAAATCAGCACATCACCGACAGCCAACAGCCAATGCTCTGAACCACTTTGTACCTGAATGTGCTGACCCGCAGGCAGGCCATCGGCGTAAAGCAGCCAACTGGCGGTGGCCAGGCTTGTTAACGTGAACGGCTGCTGCGCGACAAGTTGCAATGCACGCAATCCGCCTTGCAAGCCGGCGGACAGCATCAGATTGATATCGCACACCGGACCATCAAGCAGCTCGGCACTGGTCACTGCCGAGCCGGCAAAACAGGCCTGATGCTGCGGGCTGGTCAACTGCATCCGCTGTTGCGGCGCACCTGAGGCAGTCACTGCCAGATCAAGGCCTGCGCCACTGCGTAGCGCCAGATAACGGTTGTAGCCATCGAAGGTAGTAAAGGGGCCGGATTGCAACACAGTGGCAGTGCTAAACCGCCAGTGGAAGTCACGGGCGGCAACAGTCGCACCAACGGGTGCAATCGCCAGCTGGCGGGTTTCACCGCCAGCCCATTGTGTGACTGTTTGCTGGGCTGGCGCGATCAATGTCGCGTTGATTGTCATTGCTGCTCCGTCACGACCACTTTTTGCACACGCTGCTTATTGTCCATGCCGCTTATTGGCCACGCCGCTTATTGTCCGCGCCATTGGGCATGACACAAAGCGTCGTGTTTTTCCCGGCTGAGCAGGATCCGGGCTAACACCAGATCCGGGGCGCCATCGGTGCCACTGAGGCCAATCAACGCTTCCAGATGCAGCTCAGCATCTAGCTCAGCACCGATCAGTTCCAACCAGTCTTCGCCGGCGGGAACCAGGTCAACATAAGCCAGCGTTTCATAATGCTGCTGATACAGCGCATAATCTTCGTTGCTCAGATTTTCACTGGCCAGTTCTTCAAAAATGGCAAAGGCATGATCACAGAGTTCATCCATCGACCAGAGTTCTAAACTATCAGACATTCCACATCCCCGCTGCTGAAAACGGGCACAGTATATCTCAGCGCACCGCTGCCGTCTTGAGGCCAGCACGGCCTTTTACATAACGGCGGTTGTACCAGAATGTGGCGGCAATGCCCAACACGGCCGGTAGGATCCAACTGACTAATTGCAGCTCAGGACCAAGGTTCAGCACCTGACGGCCACCAAAGGCAAAAAATGCAGTAAAGATCGCAATTGCCGACCCCAGCATATTACCGATGTGTTCTTTCAGCGGATCACGCGGTTCCACACTCGCGCGGTGAATGTATCGCAGGCAACCGAAGCTGCTGAATAAAGCAATGGCACCAAAGATTTGCCCTAACACGAACTGACGGGGTATCGCTTGCCACAACACCCAGATAGCGCAGAGGAAAGTCAGGATCACCAGGCCCTGATGGGTCCAGTGCCGCAGTGACAACCGCGCCGGGCCGGCTTGCAAGGCTAATAGGCCCTGCCGCAAATTCATCAACGCCAGCAGACATAACAACAATAAAAAGCCGGACATTTGCCGCACAACGGCGGCAAACTTGACCGGGTCTTGCCCCGGCGATAACTGAGCCGCCTTGACCTGCAACGGCGCGGCCAGCACCAGCGCACACATCAGGATCCCGGCACCGCAAATCAGATACATCAGTTGGCTATACCAGCGACCACTGCGCACATGCCAGGGGCTACCTTTTTTTGCCAGCATCGGCCCCCAAAACACACATAAAGCCAAAACGCCGCTGACGATGTGCAGAATTAATAAATACTGATGCAGAGTTTGCATAGGCCCTCCAGGCTGTTACACGATTCACTGGTGCCAGCATGCCGGTTCTGCTGGCGCGGACACAGTGCCGGAAGTCACGATCTGCACTATGACTTCCGGCCTATTGCCGGCAGAACCTGCCCTCGCGCATACTGCGGCATCTGCTGATAGAAGACCTGACGAAGAGCTGTTGATGACTCACCCTGCTACCCACTTACCCACTGCTGTACCGCCGTCACGCTGGCTGCATAAAGAAAATCTGGCTGCAGTGCTGAGCTGGCTGGTGTTTGCCTATATCCAACAAAGTGGCGCTATGCACATCTATGGCAGCTGGCATCCGCTTAGCCTGCTGTGTGCCGCCAGTTTATTGCTGTTTGTCGGTTTATTTTTTTATTGCCAGTCCTGTGAAGAACAGTCCACACCAACGGTTGCGCTGGTATTGATGTGGGCGGCGATGACCATAACTGCAGTCCTTGTACCCAATGGGTTTGCCGCCGGTCTTGGCGTGTTATGGGTGTGTCTGTTGCCTTGGTTTGTGCCGGCGCGCTGGTTATATCTGATGATAGTGCCAGCTCTATTACCGGTGTTGATCGTAGAAGCACTGGACGGATTGCGGCTCGATGAAGGCCTGATGATTCTGGTATGTGGGACTTTTCAGTTTTTTGCCATGTATGCGATGAGCAAAGCCCGTGAAGAAAAACTGGCGCGCGAAGCCTTAGCAAAAACGCATCAGGCGCTGCTGGCAGCGCAGTCGCAATTGGCAACACAGGCGGCAGATGCTGAGCGGCTGCGCATCGCGCGCGACCTGCACGATAGCCTGGGCCACCATCTGACTGCATTGGTGATCCAGCTGCAAGTCGCCGGTTACCAATGTGCACAGGCGCAAACAACCACAGCGTCCACGTTGCCCGGCCAAATCGCGCATTGCCATGATTTAGCCAAACAACTACTGCAGGAGATCCGCCACACGGTGTCGCAACTGCGTGAGCCAGCGTTGCCACAACTGGCCTTGCAGCTCAAAACACTGGCGCAAAATATGCCGCAACTGCAGTTAGATTTGCAGATCCCGCCTGGCCTGCCGGCAGATCCATTATCTACCGCCCTGTTGTTTCGCGTCAGTCAGGAGGCCATGACCAATAGTGTCCGCCACAGCGGTGCCACACAAGCGCAGCTGCAGGTGTGGGCGCACCAGCACAGCCTGTTTTTCCGCTATCGTGACAATGGCCGGCTGGCACATTGGCCCATCGATGAAGGCAATGGCCTGACCGGCATGCGCGAACGGATTGAACAGGCTGGCGGGCAATTACTGCTATCTAACGAGCAGCAACACCTGCAAATCGATATTGAATTGCCGCTGGAGGCCGCATGAGTATCCGGCTCATCGTCATCGATGACCAGACACTGGTCCGGCAGGGCATTATCAGCTTACTGCAACTGGACGCTGAGATAGCAGTGGTCGCAGAAGCGGCAGACGGCAGTGACGTGGTCGGGCTGGTGCAACAGTTTCAGCCGGATGTGCTGCTGATGGATATTCGCATGCCATTAGTCAACGGCATTGACGCACTGCGTTTGTTACAACAAGCGCAGCTCCGCGTGCCAGTGCTGATGCTGACTACTTTTGATGATCATCAGCAAGTGCTCGAAGCGATGGTGGCCGGCGCCCGTGGTTATCTGCTCAAAGATGTGGCTTTAGATGTGCTGCTACAAGCCATTCGTACCGTTGCAGCCGGCGGCTCCTTGTTGCAACCGGCGCTGACCGACCGTATCCTGCAGGCTCGCAGCGCTGCTACCGGGCCAAATGACGCAGAGAGTTTATCGCCGAAGGAGCTTGAAGTCCTGCGCTTACTTGCAGCCGGCTTCAGCAACCGGGAGATAGCCGCAGCCGTGTTTAAATCCGAAGGCACAGTGAAAAATCAGGTGTCTGCCATCCTCAGTAAACTGGGGGTGCGGGACAGAACCAAAGCGGTGCTCAAGGCGATCGATCTTGGCTTATTGCATTAAATTTTAAGGACTCTTGCACCATGCAACAACACATCGCCCTGGTCAGTCTGATCGTTCGCGATTATGACGAAGCCATCGACTTTTATTGCCACAAACTCGGTTTCAGACTGGTCGAAGACACGCCGCAGGGCCAAAAACGCTGGGTGGTTGTAGCACCGCAGGGCGACAGTGGCTCCGCATTGCTATTAGCGCGCGCCAGTAATGACAAACAGCAGGAGATGATCGGACAACAGGGTGCAGGCCGCGTTTGGCTATTCCTGCAAACGAATGATTTTGCTGGGGATTACCTGCGGATGTCGGCTGCAGGCGTGCAGTTTCAGGAACAGCCCAGGGCGGAATCATACGGCACAGTCGCAGTTTTTGCCGACCTCTATGGCAATCTCTGGGATTTGATCGAACGAAAGCCGTCATAATTTTTTTGCAACAAATCATCAACCTGACTTTGGCAAGTCACAATCACACTCCTACACTGAGCAAGCCGG
>Ga0209812_10000330_pt1 | contig 43987 bp, 44 predicted proteins | sample JI71714BDNA_FD_187502 | JGI IMG/M metagenome (GOLD analysis project Ga0209812, IMG submission 187502) | Wastewater effluent complex algal communities from Wisconsin, to seasonally profile nutrient transformation and Carbon sequestration -... | ecosystem: Engineered > WWTP > Effluent > Algae...
GTTATTACCGGCTTGATCAAGGCGAATATTCCGACCCGGATTGCATTCCAGGTATCCAGCAAAATCGATTCACGCACCATCCTGGATCAAAGCGGCGCAGAAACTTTGCTGGGCCACGGCGACATGCTGTACCTGCCACCCGGCACGGCGATGCCAGAGCGTATTCACGGCGCATTCGTCAGTGACGAAGAAGTGCATCGCGTGGTCGAGCATCTGAAGCAACACGGCGGCGGCATCGATTACATTTCTGGCGTGCTGGATGAAGTCCAGATGATGGGCGACGGCGTCGTGGTAGGCGCATCGGGTCTTCCAGAATCCGGCGGTGGTGGTGGCGATGAAAGCGATCCGCTTTATGACGAAGCAGTAAAAATCGTCACCGAATCGCGTCGAGCCTCCATTTCCGGCGTGCAGCGTCGCTTGAAAATTGGTTATAACCGTGCTGCGCGACTGGTCGAAGCGATGGAAGCCGCCGGCATCGTCTCTCGTCCGGAGCATAACGGTGATCGAACCGTGCTGGCTCCGCCACCACCAAGAAATTGATGTTGCACTTAGGAACGACGGAAGTCGCGATATGGTGACTTTCGCGATTTCCCTTGCTCCTACGTGTTGTTTATTCATTCATCAGCACTCTTGCAAACTCTCCGAAATTCTCTAGCCATCATTTATGCCAATCATGATCCGTAGTTTTTTCATTTTGCTCGCCTTGACGGCAAGCACTGCCCACGCCGGTGCCCGCCAGCAAATGATGACTTTCACCAAAAATCTGCAAGGCCTGAGTAGCCCGTTCGAACAGACGGTTTATAACCCGGCAGGCAAGGCAACTGAAAAATCTACCGGGCTATTGAAGTTGAAAGCGCCAAGGCAATTCCGCTGGCAGACACTCAAGCCGTATCCTCAAACCATCGTTGCCGACGGCAACCATATCTGGATTTACGATCCTGATCTTGAACAGGTCACGGTTCGTAATCAAAGCGCCGAAGAATCCAATAGTCCATTGGCCGTGTTAATCGATAGCAGCGAAATGGATCGTCAATTCAAGGTCACGGAAGCCGCAACATCGAATGGATTGGAATGGCTGCTATTGAAACCGAGAAAACCGGATGAGGCGCCGTTTGAAAAAGCGTTACTGGGCTTTTCCGCACAGGGCTTGGCACGCATGGAGTTATACGATGGACTGGGCCAGCGGACGGTCATCAGTTTTACCCAATGGCAACGCAATCCGAAGTTTGCCGCAACCGATTTTACTTTCACTCCACCGAAAGGCGCAGATGTTGTCGGCGATATAACGCCGGGCGCGACAGTTACGCCGATTCGGGATTGATCAGCCGAGAAATAATCTCTCGGCATTCGCTGCGGTCACTCTGGCGATTTCTTCTTCCGGTTGTCCACGCAGTTCGGCAACGACTTTCAATACATCGAGCAAGCGAACAGGCTCGTTACGTTGACCCCGGTAGCCGGCATTGGGCTGGTCGGGCGAATCGGTTTCAAGCAGCAGATGCTCTATCGGCATAGCCGTAACCAGGCGTCGCAAGCGCTGCGCCCTGTCGTAGGTTATCGGCCCGCCGATGCCCAGTGAAAAACCCAGATTGAAAAGTTGACGCGCTTGTTCTTCACTCCCTGAATAACTGTGGATCACGCCTCGCAATGCCCCGGTTTTTCTGATGCTTGCAATAACTTCGTCAACGGCTCGACGGGCATGTACGACGACCGGCAATTCAAATTCACGTGCCAGTTTCAATTGTTCAATGAAATAGAAGCGTTGCTGTTCGGGATCGAGATCATCGACAAAAAAATCCAGGCCGCATTCGCCAACGGCATTTGGCTTTTCTTTTTCAATCCAGTGACGCAGAGCCGGAATATGTTCCGGGCGATGTGATGCGAGATACATCGGGTGCAGGCCATAGGCCGGATAGAGGCCGGCATATCGGTCACACACGTCTTTCAGATTGCTCCAGCTGGCGAATTCGACCGCAGGTAGCAATTGGCGGTTTACGCCCTCGGCCTGTGCACGAGCGACGACTTCGCTGCGGTCATGCTCGAATTCGGGCGCATCGAGATGGCTATGACTGTCGAATAGATCAAAGTACGGCATCAGTCTTTCTTGAATTCGCCTTCAATCGGTGGTTTGCTGTTTGTTGTCTCGACCTGAGCTTTCCGGTTTTTCCACGAAGCCAGTAAAACCGTTCCCAGGCCCAGCATGATTTCATCCAGAAAGGGGATGAAGTCGGGGATGATTAAATCGAATACGAAAAGAGCCGCAATGACCAAAAAGAGGGTCGGAAAACGCAAGCGCGAGGCGTAGCCAATAATTGGGGCAAGCAGGGGATTGGACATTGAATAACTCCTGAAAATCAGTCTGTTGTATAACACGCGCAATTCCGGAATTGCACATGAAAATGGTGTCAATTCAGCACGAATACAGTTGATTTGGGGGTGCCGCTGGCCTTTATAAACCGTTAAAATAGCAGTCTTTTCACGTCAGGCATTACTTCCATGGCCCTTAATCCGACCGATTTATACGATATCCGTTCCCTGCTTTCCGAAGAGGAGCGCATGATTCAAGACGCCGTTGCGCGTTTTACAGACGAAAAAATCATTCCGATTATCGGCGATGCCTTCAGCGAAGGCCGCTTCCCGAAAGAACTGGTGCCTGAAATTGCTTCGATGGGTTTGCTCGGTTCGTCGCTGCCGGAAAAATATGGCTGCGCCGGTCTGAACTCGGTCAGCTACGGCCTGATCTGCCAGGAACTGGAGCGTGGCGATTCCGGCATTCGCAGCTTCGTATCCGTGCAAAGTTCGCTCTGCATGTATCCGATTTTCGCCTACGGCTCCGAAGAACAACGCATGAAGTATTTGCCGGGCATGGCCAAGGGCGAAATCATCGGCTGCTTTGGCTTGACCGAACCACATGGCGGTTCCGATCCATTGAACATGAAAACCACCGCCAAGAAAGACGGCGACGACTGGGTGATCAATGGCGCAAAAATGTGGATCACCAACGGCAACCTCGCGCATATCGCGATTGTCTGGGCGATGACCGATGAAGGCATCCAGGGTTTCATCGTCGAAAAAGACATGAAGGGTTTTGCGGCTCAGGAAATCCACAAGAAAATGAGCCTGCGTGCTTCGGTCACCTCGGCCCTGTTCTTCGACAATGTACGCGTGCCGGACGCCAACCGTTTGCCGAACGTGAAAGGCTTAAAAGGCCCGCTGGGTTGCCTGACACAAGCCCGTTACGGCATCACCTGGGGCCCGATTGGCGCCGCCCAGGCCTGCCTGACAGAAGCGACCGAATACTGCAAAACCCGCATCCTGTTTGGTCGTCCTTTGGCCGCGAATCAAGCCATTCAATTGAAACTGGCCGATATGGCGCGCCGCATTACCTTGGCGCAGTTGTTGAGCCTGCAACTGGGCCGTTTGAAAGACGCCGGCAATATGCAGCCGACGCAAGTCAGCCTGGCGAAATGGAACAACGTTCGCATGGCCTTGGACATCGCCCGCGAAGCCCGCGACATTCTCGGCGGCGCCGGCATCACCACGGAATATTGCCCTATTCGCCATGCATTGAATCTGGAATCTGTCATCACCTATGAAGGTACCGAAACCGTGCATCAGTTGGTGATTGGTCGCGAACTGACTGGTATCAACGCGTTTTAATGATACATGCTGATTCGTGACGCCAGCGCAGCGGATTTTGAGCGGATTCTTCAATTGAACGAAGAGTCCGTGCATTTCCTGAGCCCGCTCACTTTGGCGCGACTGGAAACCTTGCATGCGGAAGCGGCGTATCACCGTGTAATCGATCAAAACGGTGAAATTGCCGGATTTTTATTGGCCTTCCGTGAAGGCACAAATTACGACAGCAGCAATTATGTCTGGTTTACCGAACGCTACGACCAATTCCTGTATGTTGATCGCATCGTTGTAAGCAAGGATTTCCAGGGGCAGGGGATCGGCGACAAGCTTTACGACGATCTTTTCGAATTTTCGAGAAACAGCGGCGTGGCGCGAATTACCTGTGAATTCGATATCGATCCTCCGAACGATGCATCACGACGTTTCCATGAACGCTTTGGTTTTTCGGAAGTAGGGACGCGCAGCTACGGCGAAGTCGTCAAGCAGGTTTCTCTGCAGATGGTCGCTGTTTGATATGTGCATCATGCCGACAAGATGAAACACGTCATTATCGAAACTCCGCGCTTGATTCTGCGTCCGCCGGCATTGGAAGACCTGCAGGACTGGGTTCGTTTTGCGTCCCATGAAGACACCATGCGGCATTTAGGAGGAGTGCAGTCGGCATCGTTGGCCTGGCGTAGCTTGATGACCATGATCGGCGCATGGTCAGCGCACGGCTATGCCATGTTTTCGGTGATTGAAAAATCAAGAGGCACATGGATGGGCCGGATAGGTCCATGGCAGCCGCTGGACTGGCCTGGCACTGAAGTAGGCTGGGGTTTACATGCCGATTTCTGGCATCGCGGCTTCGCGCTTGAAGCGGCGGCAGCGAGTGTCGATTGGGCATTCGAAAACCTTGACTGGCCTGAAGTCATCCACACCATCGCGGCCGAAAATCTTCCTTCGATTGCACTGGCCGAAAAGCTGGGTTCGAAGTATCAACGCCAGGCAATGCTGCCGGCACCCATGAGTCTGGAAATCGGTGTCTGGCAACAGACGCGCGAGCAGTGGACTGTAAATCGCAAGCGATTGGGACTGTGAGTTTGATGAATACCATCTACGGCATGAAATCCTCCGGCAATTGCTACAAAGTGCAATTGTTGTCCGAAATACTGGCTCGGCCGTACCGCTGGGTTGAGGTAAACAGCGCTGCAGGAGAAACCCGCACACCGGAATATCTGGCAAAAAATCCGAATGGCAAAGTACCGTTGCTGGAAACCGAAGCAGGGCAATACTTGCCTGAGTCGAACGCCATTCTTTGCTATCTGGCCAGCGATACGAATCTTTTTCCGACAGACAAGTGGTTGCAGGCAAATGTCCTGCAATGGCTGTTTTTCGAGCAATACAGCCATGAACCGTATGTGGCAGTCGCAAGGTTCATCAAAAAATACCTGCCGGAAACCCATGAACGGCACACTGATTTGCCGCGTTTGCTAGAGCGCGGACATCAGGCTTTGTCGGTGATGGAGAAGCATCTTTCAATGCAGGATTATTTCGTCGAAAGCGGTTTTACCATTGCCGATATTGCGCTTTATGCCTACACCCACGATGCCGCTACCGGTGGTTTCGATTTATCCCGCTATCCCCATCTGCAAACCTGGTTGCAACGCGTCCGTTCGCAGCCGGGATTTATAGCACAAGAAAATTAATCCAAAGATAAAAACATTATGTCTGTCCAGCCTGTCCTGATTCCTGCCCGTCAAAAGAACGTCAACCGTGCCCTGGTTTGCGATGAAAACTTTGTCGAATTCGTCAACAATTGGTCCGGCCAGGTACACGGCAAGCCGTCGCCTTCGGAAGAAATACTTCCCGGTAGTCTTTGCACCGCGAAAGATTTTGTCGATCTGTTCGAATCGCAATTGATCAGCCGACATCTGGATTTGATGGCTCGCGTACTTCGCGTGCAAAACAAGGTCTTCTACACGATTGGTTCCTCCGGCCATGAAGGCAATGCGATGGTTGCGCGACTGACGCGCCATACCGATCCGGCTTTCCTGCATTATCGTTCGGGCGGTTTCATGGCCGAGCGTTTCCGCAAATTGCCGGGCATGGATCCGATCATGGATTCGGCTTTGAGCTTTGCCGCGAGTAAGGAAGATCCGATCTCCGGTGGCCGCCACAAGGTCTGGGGCAGCAAGCCCTTGTGGGTATTGCCGCAAACCTCGACGATTGCTTCGCATTTGCCGAAGGCGCTCGGAACGGCGATTGCGATCGAACAAGCAAAACGCATTGGTCATACATTGCCGATTCCGGAAGATTCGATTGCCATCTGTACTTTTGGCGACGCTTCCAGCAATCACGCCACCGCGCAAACCGCTTTCAACACGGCACAATGGACGGCGTATCAAAAATTGCCGGCACCGGTGCTGTACGTTTGCGAAGACAACGGCATCGGCATATCGGTGAAGACTCCGAGCGGCTGGATCGCCAATGCCTTCCAGCAACGTCCGGGTCTGGATTATTTCTTTGCCGACGGTCTGGATATCGCCAGCGGTTACGAGCAAGTTGCCCGTGCGGTGAATCATTGCCGCACCACGCGCCGCCCGACCTTCCTGCACCTGAAAACGACCCGCATCATGGGCCATGCCGGTACCGATTTCGAAATCGAATGGCGCAGCTTTGAAGAACTGATGGCAGTTGAAGCCAGCGATCCATTATTGCGTTCGGCCGAGATTGCTCTGAGCTCCGGTTTGATGACCAAGCAAGAAGTACTGGCGAAATACGAAGCCACCCGCAAACTCTGCTTTGCCGCGGCCGAAAAAGCCGACAGCCTGCCGAAGCTAGACAGTCTGGCCGATGTGATGGCGCCTTTGGCTCCGTACACGCCCGATAAAGTGAAAGCCGAAGCGGATCGCTCCGATTACGCCGAAAAGCGTGTCGCGATATTCGGCGGCGAAGACAAATTGCCGGAAAAACTGGCACCGCGCCATATGGCGATCCAGATCAATAACGCCTTGCATGACCTGTTCTGCAAATATCCGGAAACCCTTCTATTTGGTGAAGACGTCGCCCAGAAGGGCGGGGTTTATACGGTCACCAAAGGCCTGCAAAAATCGTTCAAGGGCGCCCGTGTTTTCAATACCTTGCTCGATGAAACGATGATCCTGGGCCTTGCCCAGGGCTTCGCGAACATGGGCATGCTGCCGTTGCCGGAAATCCAGTATCTGGCGTATTTCCACAACGCCTGCGACCAGATTCGCGGTGAAGCCTGCTCGCTGCAGTTCTTCAGCAATGGTCAATTCCGGAATCCGATGGTGATGCGAATTGCATCGCTGGGATATCAACGCGGCTTCGGCGGCCATTTCCACAATGACAACTCGATTACCGCCTTGCGTGATATTCCTAGCCTGGTCGTAGGCTGCCCAAGCCGTGGCGATGATGCCGCGACCATGCTGCGCAGCATGATGGCGTTGGCGAAAGTCGATGGCCGGGTCTGTGCGTATCTCGAACCGATTGCGCTCTACATGACGAAGGATTTGTACGAAGCCGGTGATGGCCAATGGCTAACCCAATACCCGTCGCCTGAAGAATCCATGCTCATTGGTTCGGCCCGGGTCTACAACGAAACTGCCAACGATCTCGTCATTTTCAGTTTCGGCAACGGCGTACCGATGAGTTTGCGCGCTGCCCGCGAGATCGAGAAAAATCATGGCTGGAAAGTCCGCGTCGTCGATTTGCGCTGGCTGCAACCACTCAATACCGACGAAATCGCCAAGCATGCGGCGCAATGTTCCCGCATCATGGTGGTCGATGAAGGACGTCGTAGCGCTGGCGTGGGGGAGGGCATCATTACTGCTGTCGTCGAGTCCGGTCATGGCGCAAAACCCTTGCGTCGCGTGGTAGGTCAGGATACCTACACCCCGCTGGCAGGCGCGGCATTCCTGGTCATCCCGAGCGAGGCCGACATCGTCGCGATGGCCGGAGAACTTGTCTAAACTCGTTAACTCTCAACTGTAGAGCTGCGAAGCTCGCTCTCTCGGGTTACACTCTGTCCTATGAGCTCATCACGTCCACAAGCCATCCTGTTTGCCGATGTCAGCGGCAGCACGCGCATTTTCGAAACCAAGGGCGATGTCGAAGCGCGCCGCCTGATTTCGGCGGTGTTGACGGCTTTGTCGGATATCTGCGTACAACACGGTGGCCGTGTGATCAAGACCATCGGCGATGAAATCATGTGCACCTTGCCGGCTGCGATGAATGGCATTCTGGCTTCGGTGGACATGCAGCGGAAAATGGCCAGGGACATCAATTTTGTCCGCGATAATCTGGCAATCCGTATCGGTCTTCATTTCGGTGAAGCCCTCGATGAGAACGGAGATGTCTATGGTGACGCGGTCAACACGGCAGCCCGAATGGCTTCTCTGGCAAAACGCGAGCAAATCGTCACCACCCTGAGCACCACCAAATCGGTTTCCGGGAAAATGCCCGAGACCCGCAGCTTGGGCAAGGCACGAGTGAATGGGAAACTGTTCCCGATCGATATTGTTGACGTGATCTGGCAGGAAGACACTTCCGGCATGACCATGGTGCAGAGCGCAATCCGTTTGCAGGACCTGCCGGGGGCCGTGGAAACAGTCGCCAAGCTGACTTTACGTCACCGCGGAAAACTGATCGAGCTGGATCAAAACTCCGAACCCTTCATGATGGGCCGTGAAGGCAGCAACAATCTTACCGTGGAAGCCGACTGGGTAAGTCGTAGCCATGCCCAGATCGAATTCAAGCGCGGCCATTTCATGATCGCCGATCGTTCGACCAATGCCACCTACGTTAAGCTGGGTGATGACGATGAGCTCCGTCTGCATCGGGATGAATTGCACTTACGCAAATCGGGCACGATCAGCATGGGGCAGTCCAGTGCCGTGAATGCCAATGACCTGATCTACTTCGAAACAGAAGGCTGATTCCGGCAGATTAAACGTTTGCATCGCACAGAATGAATCAATAAAAACCCCAAGCATGCTTGGGGTTTTTATTTGCAGCTATTTGTTTACGGCTATCCGCTCAGGGCTTCTTGGCAGGTGCTGGCGCAGCTGCAGGGGCTGCATTCGCGGCCTTTTCATAACTGGGTGGTGCATATCCGTAGGCGGCGCTCAAGATGCTTTCACTGCCAGCATAGGTTGCCGCATTGGTAGGCACGAATTTGGCTGTGCCCAATTCACTGATCACATCATACAAATTGTTGTCCAGGTGCAGTTTGAGCATCGCGTTTTTGACAGCGTTGCGAACTTCGACCGGAACGGTTTCATGGGCGGATAATGCACGTCCAGGCAGCTCGCGCGTCACCATTGCGGGCTGCAAATTGCTGTATTGGTCGGCAATGTAGCTAGGCACCATGGCGCCATCCGATTCGCCTGCGAAAATCATTTCCACGCCGTCTTTCAGGTTTGCGGCGAAGGACTTGATTTCGGGCTGGGCAATCGGGTTGCGGTAAATTTCACCCAGAAGCAGATAGCCAAGGCTTGGTGATGACATGCTGGTAATACGATGGCCGATCAAGCCCTGCGCGCCGCCGGCAGCCATTTCGTCGCTGATCAGAAGCGTGTATTTGGTTGGCTCGACGACCCTCACGAGGGGAATCATGCGTTGACGCTTGGCGCGGTAGTCCGTGAAATGGGCTTCTTCGAAAGTGAAATCGACTTTGGTCTTGCTGCGCATGTCGCGCCAATGTACATGATAGTTCGGTGCGATTTTCAGGACGAAGGTTTGCCCTGTGGATTTGGAGAGATAGGAAAGCAAAGGCTTGTAGACTTCCTGCGCCTGTGCAGGTGGATAGTTCGGTTCCACGGTCAATGTGTAGGTCGCGGCTCCGGCCTGCATGGAAGCAAACATTAATATTAGGCCGGTCAAAAAACCGGCATGCTTAATCTTTGGATTTTCCATCTGTTCCTCCTGCTATGAATCTCGATATGGCAAAGAATACGCCCTATGCCAATAGTTGTGCTAACCCGCAGCCCATAAAATGTTAAATAGGTCGCTGTAATCCTGTTAAAGCTTGTAAAAGCTTCACTTCGTTTTCACCACAAATCATGGGGCCGCTCTCTGCTGTGCTCGATATCAAGGCCAGCCCCATATTGCTTCTGGATGTGATGCAGAGAACTTCGCCTGCTTTCTCTCCGGCAGCATAGATTGCGGCGCCCATGGCTAGATTTTCAGACTGCACAAGGAAGGTTTGCCGCTTTGCCTGCCCCAGGTAATGGGTTCTTGCAACGATTTCCTGCCCTGGATAGCAGCCTTTTTTGAGGCTGAAAGCATGCAAGTTACCCAGGCTCAACATTTGTGGCGTCCATTGCTCGGACTGAGCCTCACTGAGGCGAGGCAGGCCATGTTCAATGTCGGCATCACGCCAGGCAGACTCGATACCGGGATTTGGCAAGATATTTTCCGCATGTTGAATCGGCAGAACGAGAAGTCTTCTTGACAGGGTGTCGGATGAGAAATCCAGGGCAATCCCGTTTTCGGGGCTTCCGGAAATCGTGTCACGGGATGATTGCGTTGTCGGAAGCGAATCCAATTCCGCGAAACAAATACTGTCCGGGTTGGCAGTCAATCGCACTTTGCTTCTGAAAACGAAGCGTTGCAAGTGAAGACAAAGTTTTTCTGCGGGGAAATCCGGCGACAAAACATAGAGCATGTCCTTGCGAATGCGAACCAGTGCAAATAGCGCAATCAAGCGGCCTTTCGGGTTCAGCAAGCCATTCCAGTGCCATTGTCCATCGCCAAGTGCGTTTACATCATTCATGCTCTGCGCCTGGATGAAAGCCACGGCGTCAGGGCCTTCCAGCACTAAAAGGCTATAGCTCGCCAGTCTGCCAAGGGATTGGGGTGAAAAATTCAGCTTGTCGGACATAGGCGCGGGAATTAAAATTCATCTTTCGAGAAAGAATGCAGATGATAGGCCAGAAACCCGACGCAGACGACGACATTGTTCCGCAGGAGCCTTCGGATTCTCCTGCCCAGCCGGAAGCAAAGCTGCCGACAGAAATTGGGGGCCGCAAGGGGCCGGAGCCAACGCGTTATGGCGACTGGGAAAAAAACGGTCGTTGCATCGATTTTTGACGCGACTGTCGCATCTGAATTCCTATCATCAGGTCTATTAAAGAGAGAGCATCCATGGCAGCTAGACAGCGACCGTTATCACCTCATCTGGATATCTACAAGAAACAAATCACCAGTGTCTTATCGATATTCCACCGTGCCACCGGCGTCGTTCTTGCGATAGGTGCGCTGTTTCTGGCGGCCTGGCTGGTTTGTGTTGCAAGTGATGCAGATTGCTTCGCATGGTGCCAGCAGCTGCTTGCATCGTGGTTCGGGAAACTCGCCTTGTTCGCTTTTTCCGCCAGCATGATTTACCACCTGCTCAACGGTATCCGTCATTTGCTCTGGGATATTGGCTGGGGCATGGAAATCGAAACCGTGGTCAAGACCGGTTATCTGGTGATCTTCCTGTCGGTGGTCCTGACTGCCTTGCTTTGGTTTGTTGCGCTTCGCGGAGGTGTACTGTGAGCAATATGCGCGATCCTTTAGCCACAGCACGCGGTCTGGGCTCTGCAAAAGACGGTGTCAATCATTGGTGGATGCAACGTGTCACCGCCGTCGCACTCCTCGTGCTGTCGCCCTGGTTTATCTACTTTTCCGTCGGCCTGATCGGTGCCGATCACTTCACGGTGCGTTCGGCGATTGCCACCCCCTTGAACGCCACCTTGCTGCTCAGTTTCGTTATCGCCATCTTCTGGCATGCCCGTCTGGGCCTGCAAGTCGTTATTGAAGACTATATCCATGGCTGGCAGGAAATCACCCTGCAGCTGATTATCAAATTTGCATACGCCATTGCCGCCATCGCCTCGATTCTAGCGATTGGCCGCATCGTTTTTTCTGCCTGAGGCGAAACACCATCATGACGGCTTACAAAATTACCGAACACAAATACGACATGGTTGTCGTTGGCGCAGGCGGTGCAGGCTTACGCGCTACATTTGGTCTGGCTGAGAAAGGCTTGAAAACCGCTTGTATCAGTAAAGTATTTCCCACCCGTTCGCATACCGTCGCAGCACAGGGCGGCATTTCGGCAGCCTTGGGCAACATGGGCGAAGACGATTGGCGCTACCATTTTTTCGATACCGTAAAAGGTTCGGATTGGCTGGGTGACCAGGATGCGATCGAATACATGTGCCGCGAAGCGATTCCGGCCATTATCGAACTCGAACATTACGGCGTTCCGTTTTCACGTACCGAAGAAGGCAAGATTTACCAGCGCCCATTTGGCGGCATGACCACCAAATACGGTAAAGGACCGCCGGCGCAACGAACTTGCGCTGCCGCCGATCGTACCGGCCATGCAATTCTGCATACGCTTTACCAGCAATCCCTGAAACACGATGCGAAATTCTTCATCGAATATTTCGCACTCGATTTGATCATGGACGAAGAGGGCGTTTGCCGCGGTGTACTGGCTCTCGACATGGCCGAAGGCACTCTGCATCTGTTCCGCGCTCACGGCGTTGTGCTGGCAACCGGTGGTTATGGCCGCGCCTATTTCTCCGCGACTTCAGCCCATACCTGCACCGGTGATGGTGGCGGTATGGCGCTCCGTGCAGGCTTGCCTTTGCAGGACATGGAATTCGTGCAATTCCACCCGACCGGTATTTACGGCGCAGGCTGTCTGATTACCGAAGGCGTTCGCGGCGAAGGCGGCATACTGCGCAATAGCCAGGGCGAGCGTTTCATGGAACGTTATGCGCCATCGGTAAAAGATCTCGCGCCTCGCGACATGGTAAGTCGTTCAATGACGATTGAAATCCGCGAAGGCCGTGGCGTTGGTCCGAAGAAAGATCATATCCATCTCGACCTGACCCATCTCGATCCCGATGTCATTCATAAGAAATTACCGGGCATTGCCGAAACCGCGAAGATTTTCGCCGGCGTCGATGTGACCAAACAACCCATTCCGGTGCTGCCGACCGTCCACTACAACATGGGCGGCTTGCAAACCAACTATCACGGCGAAGTGGTGACCCTGAAAGACGGCAATCCGAATCATGTTGTGCCGGGTTTGTATTCCATTGGTGAAGCCGCTTGCGTATCGGTGCACGGTGCCAACCGACTGGGCTCAAACTCCTTGCTCGATCTCGTGGTATTTGGCCGTGCCGTGGCAATCCGCGCTGCCGAAACCATCAAGCCGAACATGCCGCACAAATCCTTGCCGGCCAGTGCCTGCGACAAGTCGCTCGCCAATTTCGACAAATTGCGTAACGCCAATGGCGGCACGCCAACGGCCGAGATTCGCGACAATATGCAGGCCATCATGCAAAACGATGCCGCCGTATTCCGCACCGGCGAAACGCTGCAGCAAGGCGTCAGCAAAATCCAGGAAGCCTTCAAGAGCTTTGAAGATGTGAAGGTATCGGATCGTTCACTGGTCTGGAATTCCGACCTGATCGAAACCATGGAATTGCAGAATCTGCTCGGTCAGGCAGTCGTCACGATGGTCTCGGCGGAAAACCGCAAGGAATCCCGCGGTGCCCATGCACGCGAGGATTTCACTACGCGCAACGATGCCGAATGGATGAAGCACACGCTCAGCTGGATCGACGACAAGGGCAAGGTCACGATTGATTATCGTCCCGTGCACATGAGTTCGTTGACCACCGAAGTGGATTCGATCCCGCCGGCCGAACGTAAATATTGATTTTTCGTAGAGGCGATTCGTGAATCGCCCCCACGCCTGAAAATATTATTGGATAAGAATATGGCAGAGTTCACGCTTCCAAAAAATTCGAAGATTGGCAAAGGCAAGCATTTCCCGGCCAGTCCGGCGGCGAAGAATGTCCGTAGCTTCAAGATTTATCGCTGGAATCCGGACGACGACGCCAATCCGCGTGTCGATACCTACGATGTCGATATGGACACCTGCGGCCCGATGGTGCTCGATGCGCTGATCAAGATCAAAAACGAAATCGATCCGACGCTGACCTTCCGCCGTTCCTGCCGTGAAGGTATCTGCGGTTCTTGCGCGATGAATATCGACGGTACGAATACACTGGCTTGCACCAAAGGCATCAGCGAATGCGGCAAGAAAGAAGTGCCGATCTATCCCTTGCCGCATATGCCGGTAGTGAAAGATCTGGTGCCGGACCTCACGCACTTCTATGCGCAATACGCATCGATCAAACCGTGGATTCGTACCCAAAGCTCGGCTCCTGCGAGTGGCGAACGCCTGCAGTCGCCGGCCGATCGCGACAAACTGGACGGTCTCTACGAATGCATTCTTTGCGCCTGCTGCTCGACGTCATGTCCGAGCTACTGGTGGAACGGTGATCGTTATCTGGGCCCGGCAATCCTGCTTCAAGCCTATCGCTGGATTATTGATAGCCGCGATGAGGATACCGGCGCGCGCCTCGACGACCTGGAAGACCCGTTCAAACTGTATCGCTGTCACACCATCATGAATTGCACCCGCACCTGTCCGAAAGGTTTAAATCCTGCGAAGGCGATTGGTGAGATCAAAAAATTGATGCTGCAACGCCGCGGCGCATAGAAAGCGGCAGGTCTGGCGGAACAGGCTTGTCGATGGCGGATCCGGCACCATCAAAAATACTTGCGTTTGTCCTATCACGGCAGCCGCAAGTTATGATTCGGCAAGCCCACCACGAAGGTTCGTTCAATGATTAACACCGCCTTTTTCCTGCCCGCATTTGCGATGGTACTGCTGACGTTCTGCGTGATGATTCGCATGTTGACGGGCCGTATTGCCGAAATGAAAGCCAACAATATTCATCCGCAATCCATTGCCACCTCGGCGGCATTGATTGCCAAAATGCCGGACACCCGCGCATCGGACAACTTCCGTAATCTCTTTGAAACTCCCGTACTGTTTTATGCTGCCATGCTATTCGCCCAGGCTACGCCGCAGGCGGGGCAGGTATTGCTCGCACTGGCCTGGCTTTATGTCGTGCTTCGCGTGGTGCACAGCATTATTCAATGCAGTTACAACAAGGTGATGCATCGGTTTTATGTTTTTTTTACCAGTGTGTGGGTACTGCTGGGGATTTGGGTGATGCTGGCAGTCGGTTACATCCGATGAACGAAGAACTCGATCCGGAAATCAAACGCCTCCGCTGGCGTTGCCGTCGCGGGATGCGGGAGCTCGATCAACTGATGCTCCGATATTTGGATCAAAGATTCCAACAAGCACCTACAAGCGAGCGTAATGTTTTCCTACATTTACTCGATTGCGAAGACGATAAGCTGTGGGCCTGGTTTATGGGGCGCGAGCAGCCCGGGGACGCAGCACTGAATGATCTTATCCAAACCATTACTGCATTGCCGCCTTGACTGGCGACCCTCCCGATATCTGCAAATTGCCTTGTTTGCGTTGATGTTGCTAGCAATCGTGTCGGCTGGAATCAGCGCATTGGACTGGTATTTTTCGGTTCCGCTAAACCTGATGATGATTTATGGAGCCGTCCGGCAAATCACGAAACTGGGCCAAAGTCCTCATTGCAGCCTGCTTTGGCGGGCAGGTGATGATCATATAAGTCTGAACTTTGGACACTTGAGCGAGTCTCTGACTCAGCCAAGATGTCACCAGCAAGGGCCATTGTGGATAATAAGCGCCCTGAACACAGCTCGGCAGAACCGTCATTTCGTATTTCTTCCCGACACCATCACCCGAAACGAGCGCAGGTTGCTACGTCTTGTAGCCGCCACACCGAAAAACCCAACATTGGATTGAAATGTTCCAGCCTTTAGCACTAGCCATTGGATTGCGTTATCTGCGGGCAAAACGCCGCAATGGTTTTATTTCCTTTATCTCGATGGCATCGATACTGGGCATCATCATCGGCGTGATGGCATTGATCACGACTATCTCGGTCATGACAGGGTTCCAGGAAGAATTGCGCAGCCGGATTTTAGGCACCGTTTCACACGCGACGATCTCGGGCTTTGATGGCCCCATGCAGGACTGGCAAAAAGCCGTGAAAATCGCGCAGGCCGACAAACGTGTGCTTGGCGCTGCGCCTTATGTCGAGCGCGAAGCATGGCTTCAGGCCATGGAAGATCAAGGCGCCATGATCCGTGGCATATTGCCGGATCAGGAGCCGAAGGTTTCCGATCTCGATCAGAAAATGAAAGAAGGAAAGCTCTCGGATTTGAAGCCGGGTGAATTCAACATCATTCTCGGGACGGAACTTGCGCAGTACCTCGGCGTCTCCGTAGGCGACAAGGTCACCATGCTCATTGCCGAGCGCAATGCAACGCCGGTGGGGATACTGCCGAAGATGCGTCGTTTTACCGTTGTCGGCATATTTGAGGCCGGTGCGCAGGAGTATGACTTCGGGCTGGCGTTGGTGCATATGCAGGACATGCAACGCATGGGACGTATGGGCGATGATGTTACCGGCGTACGTCTGCGGCTTACCGATTTGTGGAACGCATGGGAAGTTGCCCGGGACCTGACGGATCAAATGAAAGGCGATTACCGTGTACGCGACTGGTCAGGCGACCATGCGAATTTTTTCCGTGCATTGAAAATGGAAAAAACCGTGATGTTCATCCTGCTTTCGCTGGTGATTGCAATCGCTGCATTCAATCTGGTGTCATCTCTCGTCATGCTGGTTCAGGACAAGCAATCGGATATCGCAATTCTCAGAACGCTTGGCCTTTCTCCCGCGAACGTGATGCAGATATTCATGATCCAGGGCATGGTGATTGGTCTGCTGGGCATCACTATCGGTGTTGTCTGCGGCGTTTTGCTCTCGCTTAACCTGTCCTACATCGTCAAATTCATCGAAAGCATCACCGGCAGTGAATTGATGCCTTCCGACGTTTATTACATCAGCGGCGTTCCGACCCATGTGGTTGCAAGTGATGTCGTGACCATAGCGGTGGTTGCTTTCCTGATGTGTCTGATTGCCACCATTTACCCGGCATGGCGCGCTTCGCGTACCGACCCGGCCACGGCGCTTCGCTATGAGTAATTCCATGTCCACGATTGTTTTACGCGCCCAGAATCTGGGCAAGACTTATTCCGAAGGTGGTTTGAAAACGCCGGTTTTTGCAAATTTGCAGCTTGCCGTAAGAGCAGGCGAAACCGTTGCCATCGTCGGTGCCTCGGGTGCTGGCAAGAGCACGCTGCTTCATCTGCTCGGTGGACTCGATACTGCGACTTCCGGCGAAGTGGTAGTGGCCGGACAAGCCATCTCGACATTGTCGGAAAGCGCACGGGGTGACTTGCGAAACAAGGCGCTTGGTTTTGTTTATCAATTTCACCACTTGTTGCCTGAATTCACTGCGCTCGAAAACGTCATGATGCCCCTGCTGATTCGTGGCACCAAGGTGTCCGTGGCAAAGCAGGAAGCACAGGTTTTGCTTGAGCGCGTCGGTTTGTCACATCGCCTGCAACATAAGCCCGGCGAACTATCCGGCGGCGAGCGCCAGCGTTGTGCCGTTGCACGGGCGTTGGTGACGAAGCCGGCTTGTGTGCTCGGTGACGAGCCAACCGGAAATCTCGACGAAAAGACGGCTGCAGCGGTATTCGATTTATTGCTTGAATTGAACCGTGAGCAAGGCACTGCCTTGGTGTTGGTAACACATGACCGTCGTCTGGCAAAAAAACTGGGGCGTACCCTTGAGCTGACACAAGGCCAACTGAGCGAGCTGGTTCATACCGATTGATGTCAATGCAAAAAATACCGCCACTGGGCTTGTGGGTGGCTGCTTGCTTGTTGTTTGGTGTTTGCTGGGTGCAAAGTTGGGAGCATTTGTTGCCCCTTTGGTTGGCGATGGCCTGTGTTTTGGCTGGCATCAGATCATGGTGGAAGCAAGAGGGTTACCTGCGCTGCGTGGCCGTTTTCCTGTTCGGAATCGGCCTGGCTAATTTGCATGGGGAATGGGCATTGTCGAAACGCCTGCCATCCAATACCGACGCGGAAATCACAGGTCAGGTAGAAGGCTTGCCGTTGCGGGACGAAGAAAGCGTCCGTTTTGAATTCCACATTACTGCCAGTAAAAATGAAAAGCTCGTAGGAAGCAAAGTCAGGCTTAGCTGGTTTGGCGGCAGTCCCGACTTGGCGGCGGGAAGTACCTGGAAATTTCAGGTTCAACTGCGTCCACCAAGAGGCCTGTTAAATCCCGGGGGGTTTGATTTTGAACGCCGGGCGATTGAACAGGATATTGCCGCAACGGGTTACGTCAAACGAAACGCCGGCGCCAGAAGATTGAAAGCGGGCGACGGAATCGACCATTGGCGTGAAAACATCTCGCATCAAATTCAGGCTTCGATCAATAGCGAGCAAGCACGCTTCGTGCAGGCATTGGCACTCGGCGACACCCGTCAACTTAGCGACGATGACTGGCAAATACTGCGCGCCAGCGGCCTGACGCATCTGATTGCGATCTCCGGGTTCCACGTGGGTTTGGTAGCGGGTTTCGGCGCTTTATGTTGCTACCTGTTTTATTTTTCGGTCCCACGGCTTGGCCGCATTTGGCCAAGAACACAGGCCATGGCGATGTCAGCCATGTTGCTGGCATTTGCATATACCGCTTTAGCTGGTTTTGCTTTGCCGACTTATCGCACATTCCTGATGATTGCCGTCGTCGCGATGGCGAAACTTTCGAGAAGACCGATACGGATATCACAGTCTTTAGCCTTGGCGTTGATTGCGATTTTGTTGTTCGATCCGTTGGCGGTTTTATCCGCCGGGTTCTGGCTGAGTTTCATCGGCGTTGCCTGGCTGGTGTGGTGCCTGCCATCCAACCCGGGCCAGACAAGCCTTAGTCGTATGCAGCAAATCAGAATATTCCTTCAGTCACAATGGATTGCACTGCTCGGACTATTGCCACTCTCGCTCTGGTTTTTCGGCCAGACATCGGTGCTCGGGCCGTTGACCAATATCGTCGGCATTCCCTGGATCAGTCTGGTGGTGGTACCGCTGGCATTGTTGGGCTTGCTGTTTTCTTTCATGCATATCGGCATCGCCAGTTTTTTCTGGAAATTGAGTGCAGGCGCCATGCACCTGCTGTGGTGGGGTTTGGAACAAATCAGCGATTGGCCTCAAGCCATCTTATGGCTTCCGGAACCAGGTCTTCTTGCCTTGAGTCTTGCGATGGTCGGGGCATTTGTCCTGCTACTGCCTCGAAGCGTGCCTGGGAAGTGGCTGGCCATGGTGATGTTCCTGCCTTTGCTATTTCCGGATGTGCCCGATCCCGGGCGTAATGAGGTGGATATTGCAGTCATCGACGTTGGGCAGGGCTTGTCGGTGTTGGTCAAGACCCAGCACCACGCTATGCTGTATGACGCTGGACCGGCAAAAATCGGTGGCTTCGATGCCGGCGAGTCGGTGGTCGTACCTGCATTGCATGCGGTCGGAATTCGTCAGCTGGACAAGATCGTCATCAGTCATGGCGATAATGACCATTCAGGTGGTCTGGCAGCGGTCATGAAAGCCTATTCCAGAGCCTCGGTGATCGCATCGGAAGGCTCATTGAAAATTCCGGCGTCACCCTGCCAACGTGCACAAAAATGGACATGGGATGGCGTCAGTTTTGAATTCCTGCATCCGCCGGGCTTCTTCCCCTACATGGCGAACGAGAGCTCCTGTGTTTTGCGCATCGAAGCTGGTGGAAAGGTAGCTTTATTGACGGGCGATATCGGCAAACAAATCGAATATCGCCTGGTGAAAGAGCAGCCGGAAAAAATTCGTGCCGATCTGCTTCAGGTTCCGCACCATGGCAGTGAAACTTCATCGAGCCCCGAATTTCTGAATGCGGTACATCCGAGCATGGCATTGATTGCCAGCGGTGCAGACAATCGCTTTGGTCATCCACGGCAAAGCGTGGTTGAGCGTTATCGGCAGCGCGAGATCCTGCTGGCAGCGAGTCCACAGCAAGGCTGGATGCGCATCAGGCTGGGCAAAAACGGCATGGAATGGCGAGAAAGCCGCCGTCGGGACAGTGCACGCTACTGGCATGCACCGAAAAGTACCGACTCAGGCTATTCTATTAGGCGTTAATCACAGCAATCACGTACAGGTGAAAGATGTTTGAACTGATTAAATCCGGTGGCCCGGTCATGATCCCGATCATTATTCTGGCCATTGTCGCGATGGCGATTGTGGTTGAGCGGTTTTGGAGTCTGCGAAGAAAGGAAATCTTTCCGCCTGGTCTTGGCGTGGAAGTACGTGAATGGGCACGTGGCCGTGAGCTCGATACGAAACATATCGAAGTCCTGCGTCGCAATTCGCCGCTGGGTGAGGTTTTGGCAGCTGCCCTGGACATGCGCCACAAACCAAGAGAAATGATGAAAGAACGCGTCGAAGATGTGGGCCGCCATGTGGTGCACCAGATGGAACGTTTTCTCAATACACTGGGCACCATTGCGGGGGTTGCGCCATTGTTGGGATTGCTCGGAACCGTGTTCGGCATCATCCAGATGTTCCTGACGATATTGAAAACCGGTATCGGCGACGCCAATCAACTCGCAGGTGGTATCGGCCAAGCTCTGGTGAGTACTGCCGGGGGACTGGTATTGGCCATTCCCGCACTGATGTTTTATCGCTACTTCCGCGGGTTGATCAACGAATACGTGATTGATATGGAAAAGCAGGCCATCGCTCTGATGGATGTGCTCGACAATCGCATTCCAGAATCGGCCATCGAGGGAGACCAGGCGTGAAACTGTCATCGCGGGCGAACGATAGCGAACCTGAAATCAATCTGACTTCACTGATTGATGTCATTTTCGTATTGATTATTTTCTTCGTCGCGACGACCACTTTTAACCAGCGCAGCACCATGAAGTTGCAATTGCCGACAGCCCAAGCCATAGCCCAGGCTGACCCTGGAGAGCCTTTGACGGTATTGGTTGATGCCCAAGGCCGTTATTTCATCGGCGAAAACGAAGTTCTCAAATCCGACGTCGGCTCCCTGAAGGAAGCCATTGTTGCCGTGGCAGGACAAGACCGCAGCATGCCGGTAGTACTTCGGGCGGATGCACGGACACCGCACCAGTTCGTGATCACCGCGATGGATGCACTGGGACAATTGGGTTTTGTAAAATTGTCCATTGCCACCACGCCCGAGAAGAACAAAGCCAAATGACGGCAACAGTGAAAAATATCGCGACACCTTGGCAAATTTACAAACGCTTGCTGGGCTATGCCCGTCGTTATCAATTATTCCTCGGCCTCGGGTTCCTTGGAATGATCGTGGAAGCTTTGTGCGCCGGTGTGTTTACCTGGCTGATGAAACCTATCGTTGATGAAACCATCATTGCCCGCAATCCGGAAGTCAGTCTGACATTGCCGCTTGCTATCGTCGGTCTTTTTCTGGTCCGCGGTCTTGCCACTTTCGTGACCGATTACGGAATGGCAAGATCTGGTCGCAGTGTTGTCCGTGATTTACGTACCGATGTGCTGCGAAAGTATTTGCATTTGCCAAGTTCGCGTTTCGATATCGAGCCGGTACCCATGATGGTATCGCGGCTGAATTACGATACCGAATCGGTGAATCAATCCACCAGTGAAGCAATAAAAGTGGTTGTCACCGACACATTGAGCATTATTGTCCAACTGGTGGTCATGTTTGTTTATAGCCCTATAGTTACCTTGACGATGTTGGTGGTGGCGCCGCTCATTGCCAGCATTTCCGGTTATGTCAGTCGCCGTTATCGCAGTTTGAACCGAAGTATCCAGGAAGGTGTGGCAAATTTGGCCCATAACGCCGAGGAAACTCTGGCAGCCCAGCAGGAAGTCAAGATTTACGGTGCTCAGGACAAGGCGAATGAACGTTATGTCTCCTTGGCGAACAAGAATCTGAAACTAAGCCTCAAAGTCGAAGTGACGCGGGCGGCGGCATCTTCCGCCGTGCAGTTGCTGGCAGCCATTGCCTTGTCGGTAATCCTTATCGTTGCAGGGCGCGAAGCAGCCGCAGGGAATCTGACTGCCGGTGCATTCGTATCGATTGTATTGGCAATGATGGCGATGTTGCCTTCGTTGAAACGGATTACCAATGTGCAAAGTCCAATTCAACGCGGTATTGCCGCTGCCGAACGTTTATTCGGCGTGCTGGACGAACCCGAAGAATCCGATAGTGGTAGTGTTGCGCTCGAGCATGCCAACGGAAACATTGAATTCCGCGATGTCTCGATGCGCTATTCCAGCCAGAATGCCCATGCACTCAGCAACATCAGTTTCACTGCGAAGCCCGGCACGGTCACTGCCATTGTCGGTCGTTCCGGCAGTGGCAAATCCACGCTTATTCGATTGTTGCCGCGTTTTTACGAAGCGAGTACCGGTCAGATACTTCTTGATGGCGTTCCGATCACGGAATACCGCTTGAATGATCTACGCCGCCAAATCGCCCTTGTCGGCCAAAAAGTCATGTTGTTCGATGACACGATCGCGGCGAACATCGCCTACGGAAGCAATATTACCGACGAAGCGTCTTTGCGCCGTGCTGCCGATGCGGCGAATGCATCCGAGTTCATTAACAAGTTACCTGATGGCTTGCAGACGCGTATTGGCGAGAATGGCAGTCTGCTCTCAGGCGGGCAACGCCAACGTCTGGCCATTGCCCGTGCCATTCTGAAAGATGCCCCAATTCTTATACTCGACGAAGCCACCGCAGCGCTCGATAACGAATCCGAGCGATTGGTGCAAGATGCGTTGAATCATCTGATTCCGGATAAAACCACCCTCGTGATTGCCCATCGTTTATCCACCATCGAGCATGCTGATCAAGTGCTCGTCTTCGATGACGGCAGATTGGTAGAGCAGGGCACCCATGCCCAACTGCTCGCGAAGGGCGGCGTCTATGCCCATCTGCACAGCATGCAATTCAGGAATGCGGAGCCTGCGTGAGAGCGAAGCTTGAAGCCGCTCTCAACAGGCGTTGGTATGGCGGAATAAAGCCGGGCATCTTGCTTGTTGTGCTTGCTTCGATTTACGGGGCATTGATCGATCTGCGACGCTACCTGTATCGCAGGGGAATTTTCAAGTCCACCAAGATGAATATTCCCGTGATAGTCGTCGGTAATTTCACGGTCGGCGGTACCGGGAAAACCCCTTTCACAATCGCCCTGATACAAGCGATGCAGAGTCGTGGCTGGAAGACCGGCGTGGTCAGCCGTGGCTACGGCCGAAAGATTTCCGATCCTGTTTCCGTGCATCGTGACAGTTTTGCAAAAGATTGTGGCGACGAACCCTTGCTGATTTTTCAACGCACGCAATCGGCCATCCGGGTCGATGCCGATCGCGTGCGTGCCGCCGAATATCTGCTTCAACAAGGCTGCAATCTGATCATCGCCGACGATGGCCTGCAGCATCTTCGTTTGCAGCGCGATCTTGAAATCGAATTGCTCGACGATGAAAGAAAATACGGCAATGGCCTGATCATTCCTGCCGGGCCCTTGCGCGAAAAGCCCCGCTCATGTGATTTCAAGGTATCCAATGGCGGACTCGAAGATGATATCGATACCCACCATTACGGCATGCAGCTCATTTACGCCAACGCGGAAACACTGGATGCTGGCGCCTATCGTGATCTTTCCGAATTTGCCGATGATAAAGTGTATGCGATTGCCGGTATCGGGCATCCCGAACGCTTTTTCAATGCATTGAAGGCGCGCGGCTTGAATATCAATCCGCTTGCTTTTCCCGATCATCATGACTACAGCTTGGCTGATTTTCCCGTCGATGCTCCGGTACTGATGACCGAAAAGGACGCGGTAAAATGCCGGCAGCTGGGATTGAAAGACGCCTGGTGCGTCCCGGTAAGTGCCGCGTTAAACGAAAAATTATTCGACGCCATTGATTCCAGATTGAAGGCCTTGTCACCATGACCGATTTCATCGTCGCCATTCCCGCACGTTACGCAGCATCAAGATTGCCCGGCAAACCATTGCGCCTAATTGCCGGCGAACCGATGGTCGTGCACGTTGCCCGCCGTGCGATGGCAGCAGGAGCATCCCAAGTCGTGCTGGCGACGGATGACGAACGCATAGCCGAAGCCGTAAAAAATTATCCAGTAAGCGTCTGCATGACGCGCGTTGACCATGCGTCTGGTACCGACCGGCTGGCTGAATGTGCAGAACAACTTGGCTGGTCGGATCAGCAAATCATCGTCAACTTGCAAGGCGACGAACCTTTTGCTCCTGCCACGGGCATTCGCGCCGTTGCGGTAGCTCTGGAAAAATCTTCCGCACCGATGGCAACGCTAGCTGAGAAAATCAACGATACAGACACCTATTTCGATACCAACGCCGTCAAGGTCGTTCGTGCAGCCAATGGCAACGCCCTTTATTTCAGTCGTGCGCCAATGCCCTGGCAACGGGATCGTTTTGCCATTGACCGTGTCAATGCGCCACAACCCGGTGCACTTCGTCATATCGGAATTTATGCTTACCGTGCCGGCTTCCTGAAAACCTTCACGCAACTGCCAATTGGCCAACTAGAACAACTTGAAGCCCTCGAACAACTACGTGTGCTCGAAGCCGGTTATCAAATAGCCGTCGGCATCACGCCGGAAGTCTTTCCGCCGGGGGTAGATAGAGAGGCGGATTTGGCAAGGGCGGAACAATTGTTCAACGTACTAAACACGAATTGAATGGAATAGGTATCTCGTTAAGCAATGCGAAGATCCGTCAATGGATTTTTCTGAATCCGTTCAAGATGCTGATCCAGCCCATTCTCGCAGGCGATGACATGTCTTTGCGTATTATCATCCACCCACCGATCATTCGGGTTGATGCCTTCTGGTTGTAGTTCCCTGTGATAGATATGGGTCGCAAGTCCGGCGAATCGTATGTCGCGACGTTTTAATCCCATGCGATAGGCTCTCAGCAAAATATCATTGTCTTCTCGACCCCAGCCGATAAAGCGTTCGTCATAGCCATTTACCGCGATCAGGTCTTTTCGCCACCAGCCTTGATTGCAGCCCTTTACACCGTCCGTTTTCTGGCCTTCGGAGACATTCAAAAGCATCGTGGCCAGCCAGGGTATGCGAAGGGTATGGCGGCGTCTTGCGATGCCTTTGCTGAAAAAATGCGGGTCTTTGTTTTCCAGAAGCAGTTTGTCTGCATCGAAGTTCGCTTGTGTCAGGATGCGACTGCCCTGCACATAGAAACCGGGCTTGGCAGCACGAAGATGATCTTCAACGAAATGCCTGTTGACCACCATATCTCCATCCAGAATGATGATGTAGTCGCCAGTCGAGGCGGCAATGGCCAGGTTTCGCGAACGGGCAAGTCGGAAGCCGATATCTTCCTGCCAACTGTGTTTCAGGCTAACGGGATAGTCTTTCGCGATTTCAAGAATCATTTCACGCATCGACTCTTTCGATCCGTCATCAGCCACGATCACTTCGTGCGGCAAGACGGTTTGTTTCGCGATGCTGCGAAGCGCAGATTTCAATGCGCTTTCCCAATTGTAGGTAGTGACAATAATGCTGACTTTCATTCGCATATTTTAATCCTTACCAGCAATAAAAAACGGGCACTAGTTGCCCGTTTTTTAATGACATTTTGCGGAAGGTTACAGCGATTCAAAAATGCCGGCCGCCCCCATGCCGGTGCCGATGCACATGGTGACCATGCCGTATTTCTGTTTGCGGCGTTTCATGCCGTGAACAATGGTTGCGGTACGGATGGCCCCGGTGGCACCGAGTGGGTGACCGAGGGCAATGGCGCCGCCGAGTGGATTGATTTTTGAAGCATCCAGGCCACAGTCACGAATGACGGCCAGCGATTGGGCCGCGAAGGCTTCGTTCAATTCAATCCAGTCGAGTTGATCTTTGGTCAGGCCGGCTTGTTTCAAAGCTTTTGGAATCGCTGCAATCGGACCGATACCCATCACTTCAGGGCGCACACCTGCCACAGAAAAGCTGACGAGGCGGGCTAGCGGGGTCAGTCCGTAGTCCTTGATCGCTTGCTCGGATGCCAGCAGAACCGCACCGGCGCCATCCGACATTTGCGACGAGTTACCAGCAGTCACGCTGCCACCGGCACGGAAAACCGGTTTCAGCTTTGCGAGGCCTTCGATCGAAGAATCAGCACGCGGGCCTTCATCATTGGTCGCGATCACTTCACGCATTTGCACCGTGTTCCCAACGAGTACAGGCTGACGGGAAATGATGTGATATGGCGAGATTTCCGAAGTGAATTCACCAGTAGCCATCGCGGCAATCGCTTTTTGATGCGAAGCCAATGCGAATGCATCTTGGTCTTCACGCGAGACATTCCATTCCGAGGCAACTTTTTCGGCGGTGATGCCCATGCCGTAGGCAATCGCGATGTTGTCGTCTTCGAATACTTTCGGACTCATCGCGACCTTGTTGCCCATCATCGGCACCATGCTCATGCTTTCGGTACCACCCGCGAGCATCAAATCGGCTTCGCCCAGACGAATGCGATCGGCTGCCAATGCAACGGCCTGTACGCCGGAAGAACAAAAACGATTGATGGTTTGTGCGGCAATCACATTTGGTAAGCCGGCCAACAACAGACCGATACGCGCCACGTTCATGCCTTGCTCGCCTTCCGGCATCGCGCAACCAATGATGGCGTCATCAATGCGGCTGGTATCGATGCCCGGTGCCTGCGCACAAACGGCTTTCAATACATGGGCCAGCATTTCGTCTGGACGGGTGTTGCGGAACATGCCGCGCGGAGCCTTGCCAACCGGTGTGCGAGTAGCGGCAACGATATAGGCTTCTTGAATTTGTTTGGACATTTTGATTCTCCTGGTCTCGTGCGCTTAGTTGCGAAGTGGTTTGCCGTTTTGCAGCATGTACAGAATGCGTTCCTGGGTTTTCGGCATCAAAGCCAACGCGATGAAATGCTCGCGTTCCAGTTTCAGCAACCATTCTTCGTCGACCAATGAACCGCGATCGATATTGCCACCACACAGTACCGTTGCGATACGAGTGGACACTTCCATATCGTGCTCGGAGATAAAGCGGCCTTCGAGCATATTGACCAGCATCATTTTGAAGGTCGCGATGCCCACATCGCCGGCCACCGGAATTTGACGTGCCGGCAAAGCAGGGCGATAACCCGATTCAGCCAGGGCTTTGACTTGCTGTTTGGCGACATAGAGCAATTCGAATGCGTTGAAGATGACAACGTCATTCTCGCGGGCAAGTTTCAGTTCTTTCGCTTCGAGAGCCGACGCCGAAACTTTACCCATCGCGATGGCTTCGAAATAAGGTTTCAAGCCTGCGAATACATCGCCGCCCTGGCCAGCGGCCAGACCGACACGGGTCGCGATTTCTTTCAGACCGCCACCGGCTGGCAGCAAGCCGACGCCGGCTTCGACCAAACCGATATAACTTTCCAGCGAGAACACGGTACGAGCCGAGTGCATCTGGAATTCGCAACCTCCGCCGAGTGCCAGACCACGCACTGCCGCAACTACAGGAACCAGTGCGTATTTGATACGTTGGCTGGTGGCCTGGAAATTGGCGACCATCGACTCGAATTCTTTCAGTTTGCCGTCTTTCAGACTTTGCATCGCGCCGGACAAATCGGCACCGGCCGAGAAGGTGTCCTTGCTTTGCCAGATCACCATGCCGGTGAAATCTTTTTCCGCAATATCGATCGCCTGCTGGATTCCGGCCAACACACCATCACTGACAGTGTTCATTTTTGTCTTGAAACTCAGAACAGCGACACCATCGCCGTCATGCCACATGCGAACGGCATCGGTTTCGAATACGGTTTCGCCTGGCGAGAAAGTTTCGCCTAGCACTGGATCCGGGAAGCGTTGACGTGCGTACACAGGGTTGGTCGAACGGCCAACGACCTTGTTTTGAGCCGGGCTATAACTGCCAGCGGCTTCGTTCACGCCATCGCGTTCGCTTACCCAAGCTGGCAATGGTGCAGAGCTCATCGATTTGCCGGCAGCAATATCTTCCTGAATCCAGCTAGCGACTTGTTTCCAGCCGGCCGATTGCCAGGACTCGAACGGGCCTTGAGCCCAGCCATAACCCCAGCGAATGGCCAGATCGACATCGCGTGCGGTGTCGGCGATGTCCGCCAGATTGTAGGCGCTGTAATGAAATAGATCGCGGAACATGGCCCACAGGAATTGAGCCTGCTTGTGTTCACTGGCGCGCAGCTTGGCAAATTTTTCGGCAGGATTCTTGATTTTCAGGATTTCGATGACTTCGGGTGCCGCTTCGCCAGTTGCAGGGCGATAGTCTTGCGCTTTCAGGTCCAGAACGACGATATCCTTGCCACGCTTTTGGAAAATGCCGGCGCCGGTCTTCTGGCCCAGGGCACCTTTGGCAATCAAGGCCTGCAACCAATCCGGAGCCTTGAAATACTCTTTCCACGGGTCGTTAGGCAGAGTATCGGCCATGGTTTTGATCACATGCGACATCGTGTCCAAGCCAACAACATCCGAGGTTCTGTAGGTCGCCGATTTCGGCCGGCCGAGCAATGGACCGGTCAAGGCATCAACTTCATCAAAGCCCAAGCCGAAGGCTGCGGTGTGATGCAGAGTCGAAAGTATCGAGAAGACACCGATTCGGTTGCCGATAAAATTCGGGGTGTCCTTGGCGTAAACGACACCTTTGCCGAGGGTGGTAACCAAGAATGATTCCAGACCTTCGAGCACGGCTTTATCGGTATCCTTGCAAGGAATCAATTCGGCCAAATGCATGTAACGGGGCGGATTGAAGAAGTGCACGCCGCAGAATCTGTGGTGAAGCGATTCATCAAGAACATCAGCTAAGCTATTGATTGACAAGCCAGATGTATTCGATGCCAGGATCGCATTTTTGTTTACGAAGGGCAGGATTTTGGCGTACAAGTCTTTTTTCCAATCCAGACGCTCGGCGATTGCTTCAATGATCAAATCGCAGCCTTTCAGCCATTCCAGATGCTCGTCGTAGTTGGCCGCAACAATAGCCGTTGCCTTGTCCTTCGACGCCAACGGAGCCGGTGAAAGCTTACCAAGATTAGCGATGGCTTTATTCACGATGCCGTTCTTTTCGCCGTCTTTGGCAGGCAAATCGAAGAGGATGGTGTCCACATTGGCATTAACTAAATGAGCGGCAATTTGCGCGCCCATCACGCCAGCGCCAAGAACGGCGACTTTACGGATGCGAAGCTGTGACATGTATAACTCCGGGTTATGAAACAAAAAAATCAGGCTGCGCGAAGTCCGGCAGCGGCGAAACGGATGAGGCCCTGGGCGGCTTTGTCAGCATGCGCCCTGTCGGAAACACCGGCCGGACGCTTGATCAGGCCGAAATCTGCCATGGCGTAAGTCAGCGCGCCGGCAGTGAAATCCAGTCTCAGATAAAGATCTTCCTTTGCCAAGCCTGGCAAACAGGCTGCCAAGGCTTTGGCAAATTCACGTAAAACCTGGCCATAGTTATCGGAAAGAAATTTCCGCAAGCCATCGTTTTTTTCAGCATATGCACGAGCCAGAACACGGACAAACGCCGAGCCGTGACGGTCGTAGGTAAGTGCCAGGGCTGGCTGGATAAAAGCAGCCAAAATGGCTTCCAGATCGCCGGGCTTGTCATCGACAGCCTGTCGCAGCTGGCTTAGACGTCGCTCGCTCATCTCGTCCATCCTGCGCCGAAAGACCTCATTGACAAGGTTTTCTTTTGAGCCAAAGTGGTAATTGACGGCCGCGATATTCACGTCTGCGCGACTGGTAACCTGGCGCAGCGAGGTGCCGGCAAATCCGAATTGGGCGAATAATTCTTCGGCAGCGCCAAGAATGCGATCCTTGGTATTGAAATGGGCGGTTGGCATAAACGGCATTTGCTCCAGCGTTTGATTCAAACGGATGTTTCAAGCTTAAATTCGAACGTTTGTTGGGTCAAGTCATAGTCGAGCGTCAATGACAAATGTCCGGAGCTCGCAACGAACGTGACAGAGCTTTCAGAATTCGCGCTAAGTGCGTGTTTAATTGAGCTTTTTATGGTAAATTTAGCGACTTTCAACCCTTAGACACTGGAGTTACACCATGGCGCTGGAACGCACCATCTCAATTATCAAACCTGATGCCGTTGCGAAGAACGTAATTGGCCAAATTTATGCCCGTTTTGAAAATGCCGGCTTGAAAGTCGTCGCTGCGAAAATGAAACATCTGTCGCGTAAAGAAGCTGAAGGTTTCTATGCCGTACACAGTCAACGTCCATTCTTCAATGCACTCGTTGAATTCATGATTTCCGGTCCGGTGATGATCCAAGTTCTGGAAGGCGACAACGCCGTGCAGAAAAACCGCGATCTGATGGGCGCCACCAATCCGAAAGAAGCGGCCGCCGGAACGATCCGCGCCGACTTTGCTGAAAGCATCGACGCCAATGCCGTGCACGGTTCCGACAGCCTGGAAAATGCCGCGATTGAAACCGCCTATTTCTTTGCTGCCACCGAACTCTGCCCGCGCTGAGTTTCAAAGAGAAAACCGTGACCGACGTTAATTCTAAAATCAATTTGCTCGATCTCGACCGCACAGGCATGGTGGAATTTTTCACCGGCCTGGGCGAAAAACGTTTTCGTGCCGAGCAGGTTATGAAGTGGATTTACCATCGCCACGTCGACAATTTCGAGGAGATGACAGATCTTGGCAAGGCTTTGCGCGCCAAGTTGATGGATCAAGCCGAAGTTCGTCCACCGAAAACAATGTTCGACAAACCTTCGCTCGACGGCACCCAGAAATGGTTGCTCGGCATGGACACCGGCAATGCCGTCGAGACGGTTTTCATTCCCGACAAAGGTCGCGGTACGTTGTGCGTATCAAGCCAGGTCGGCTGCGGTTTGAACTGCCAATTCTGTTCAACCGCTACGCAAGGTTTTAATCGCAATCTTTCCACTGCCGAAATCATCGGTCAGGTCTGGGTTGCCGCCAAGGCGCTTGGCAACCAGGTGCACCAGCAACGCAAACTCACGAATGTCGTCATGATGGGCATGGGCGAGCCATTGTTGAATTTCGATAATGTCGTTCGTGCGATGAGCATCATGCGCGACGACCTCGGATTCGGTCTGGCTAACAAGCGTGTGACTTTATCGACAGCTGGTCTGGTACCGATGATCGACAAGCTTTCGATAGAAAGTGATGTTTCACTCGCTGTTTCGCTGCATGCGGCAAATGACGAATTGCGTACCGAACTGGTACCACTCAATAAAAAATATCCGCTTGCGGAATTGATGGATGCCTGCATCCGTTATGCCGAACGCAAACCGCGTACTTCGATTACATTCGAATACACGATGATGAAAGGTGTCAACGACACACCTGCATTAGCCCGGCAACTGGTGAAGTGGGTGCATGCTCTGCATGCCAAGGCACAGCGTAATGATATTGCCAAGATCAACCTGATTCCGTTCAATCCATTCCCGGGCACGCGTTTCGAGCGATCGACCGAAGAAGACATTCGTGGCTTCCAGAAAATTCTTCTGGACAATGACGTGCTCACGATGGTTCGTCGTACCCGCGGTGATGATATCGATGCCGCCTGCGGCCAGCTGAAAGGCCAGGTCATGGACAAGACCCGTCGTCAATCCGAATTCAAGGCGAAGCTCGAAGCTCAGGGAATCAGTGATGCGGCTTGAATCCATCATGAAATACGGATTCTTTTTCATGATTGTCGCAATCGCGTTTCCGGCTGTTGCTAAAACAGAAGTGGCTGAGCCCGCTGAAGCTGCATTGTCCTACGATGGGGAGCGTGCGATGACGATTTCCCAGGATTTTCTGCAAAAAGGAAAACTGGACGAAGCATTGGCGAGTGCTGAACTCGCTGTCCGTGCCGATCCCAAGCTGGGCGTTGTTTACGCACAGAAAGCCGCCGTGCTCGATAAAATGAATCGACAAAAAAAAGCCGCACAGGCTTATGACAAAGCCCTGAAATTATCGCCAAGAAACGGATATGTGCTGAACGCGGTTGCCATCAACTTATGTTCCCGTGGCAAGCTTGCCGATGCAGATGCACTTTTCGTAAGAGCGGTAAAAGACGTTAACTATCCTATACCGCAACAGGCGCTACAAAATGCAGGCTTTTGTGCATTCAAGGCGGGCAACCAATTGCTCGCCGAGCAGCGTTTTCGCTCGGCATTGATTGCCGATCCTGATTCAAGACAAAGCCTCGAATTAATGGCTGAAATAAAATTCTCGCAATCCCGATTTTTTGATGCTCGTGCATTCATGCAAAGACGTGAAGCATTGGGTCCATTGAATGTTCCACTGCTACAACTTGCCCAGAAAATAGAAAAATCAGCCGGCGATGACCGTGCCGCAGCGAAATACCAGAAAGAGTTGGATACCTTGTCGCAAGCTCAAATTCAGCCGCCCACGGGAGAGGGGCAGAAGAAGCCATGAACGATAACGCCTATCAAGAAACACTATTTGCCGAACCCATCGGTCTGCAATTGAGACATGCCCGTGAAAAGAACGGGATGAAAGCCAGCGACGCATCTGCGCGACTGAAATTACCTGTCGACGTAATTGACGCTCTCGAACGCGAAGACTGGCAGAAGCTCGGCGCCCCTATCTACGTTCGTAGTTATCTGACCAGCTATCTGAAATTGCTCGGATTGCCTGTGTCGATGGCAAGCGAAGTGAAATTCGAGCCTGCACCCAGTTCGACGATGAAGCTATTGAGTGACAAGCCGGTAAGACGCGATATTGATAAAACTCTCGGCACACTCGGCTATTTCGCGATAACCGGAGTTATCGTTACTTCGGTGATCATGCTTGCCATGCACTTTCAGGCACCAGGCAAGAGTACCGAAGCATTGCCTCTGGATATCCAGGCGCAAACTCGTATTGAGCCAGCACAGCCAGCGACAAGCACGGCAGCGGTGAGCAATGCCGGCGAAGTCCAAGCTCCGGCTTCAAATCAGGCTCCCGTCATGGCCAGCATGGCACCTATCAATTCTTCCTTGCCAACCAAGGCATGGGAAATTCGGGTGAACGCAGATAGCTGGGTAGAGATCACCGGTGCCGATGGCAAGCGCGTGGAAAGCGGAATAATCAGCGCCGGTACGGTTAAACAATACAATCCCGATCAGTTGATGAGCGTCACGATTGGAAATGCCGACCAGGTGCAAATTCTTCGTAACGGACAAGCAATAGATTTCACTGCGTTCAAACAAGATAATGTGGCACGTTTCAAAATTGCGAGCGATGGCACACTGACTGCCAAAACCGCCTTGCAATAACACGACAAGCAATTAATAAACAAACACCAATACCATCAAAGCCAAACAGATTAGAGAATTATGTCCAATCATCAAATTGACGAATACGAATTAGGCGAACGTGTAAGAACCTGGTTCAAGGAAAACAGCGGTTCACTGATCACGGGGATTGCACTTGGCCTGGCTTGTATTGCCGGTGCTCAATGGTGGCTCGGAAATGGCGAAAAGCATAAATCCGAAGCAAGCATGCAGTATCAGGCATTTCTGCAGGCTGCCGAAAAGACCGATACCGCGAAAGCAAAAATCGTTTTGGCGCTGCTGGAGTCGAAATATTCCGATACCCCCTATCTAAATTTCGCTATATTGCGTCAAGCCGAGCTGCTTCAATCTGCCCAGAAGAATGATGAAGCCCTGAAACTTCTGCAGGCCAATGTCGGAAAGATCGAGGACCCCAGCGTAAAGGAGCTTTTCCAACTGCGCATCGCCCGCCTGCAATTGATCAACGGAAAGGCGGATTTGGCACTGAAAGAAGTATCAGGTATCAAGGAAAGCATTTATCCCGCATCCCTCGAGGAAATCCGAGGCGATGCGCAATTGGCACTCGGTAAAAGGGAACTTGCCAGCCAGGCTTATGTCAAAGCGCTCACTGCTTTGGATGAAGCAGCGCCGATTCGTAATTTAATCGAATTAAAACTTATAGAAGCAGGTGGCTCTGTGCCTGCTAAGCCAGGAGCTTGATCCATGTTGCAACGCATTGTTTTGATTTGCTTGATTGCACTTACGCTGAATGGCTGTTCAACCGTCAAGGGATGGTTTGGTGGTTCCAAGAACACGGCGTCTGAACCCGCCGAATTGAAAAAAATGACCAATGCCATTGCGGTCAAACAACTCTGGTCAACCGATATCGGTAAAGGAGAGCGCAAGCTATGGTTACGCCAAAAGCCTGCGTTGTCTGGTAATAAAATTTATGTGGTTGACGACCATGGCCGTGTGATTGCGCTGGATGCCATGAATGGCAAGAGCATATGGGAATCCAAAGCACTGGAAATGAAAAACAGTGGCAGCCGCTTGCTGTTCTGGCGAAAGCATTCAACCGAGACCGGCCTGACGAGTAGTCCTGGTGTTGGTGGTGGATTGGTTGTCGTCGGTGGTCGCAATGGTGAAGTGATTGCACTCGATGCCGAGACAGGCAGCAAAAAATGGGCTGCGAAAATTACTTCCGAAGTCGTCAGTGCCCCATTGGTCGCAGATGATCGTGTCATCGTCCGTAGTGGCGATGGTCGTATTTTCGGTTTTGATGTTGCCGACGGTACCCGCAAATGGGTTTTCGATCGTGCAATGCCCACTCTGAGTGTGCGTGGCAATGGTAGCCCGGTAATGGGCACTGGTGTCATTTATGCCGGGTATGAAGATGGCACCGTCGTGATGCTTCGCACAGCTGATGGCCTGCAAGGCTGGGAACAAGTGGTGGCAAGCCCGGACGGTCGTACCGAACTTGATCGCGCTGCAGATATCGATGGCGAAATCCAGGTGGGTGGCGACGCGGTATTTGCGACAAGTTTCCACAACGAAAGCATGGCGCTCGCATTGAATAATGGCCGCCCGATCTGGTCGCGGGACATTGGCAGCTATGGCGGTTTGGCGATGAGTGAAAGCACCATCGTTGTTTCCGACAAGCAGGGTGTTATTCATGGCTTGAGTCGCGTTGACGGTTCGGGTACCTGGAAGCAGGAAGACCTGCAACGCCGCATGCTCACTACGCCGGTTATCCAGGGCAATTATGTGGTAGTCGGTGATCTGGAAGGTTATCTGCACTGGATGAAACTCGACACGGGTGAAATCGTTGCCCGTGTACGTGTGCAGAATGCCTACTTGCGTGGCACCCCCGTCATTTCCAGTGAAGGCGTGCTTTATGCCTTGACCGCAGAAGGCGAATTAGCAGCCTATAAATTGGACCAATAATGATATTGCCGATGGTAGCCTTGGTCGGACGGCCTAACGTCGGCAAGTCCACATTATTTAATGGATTGACGCGTACGCGCGATGCGCTTGTCCATGATGAGCCGGGTGTGACGCGAGATCGCAATTACGGTTTTTGCCGATTGATTGATAACCTGCCGTTTATCGTTTGCGATACCGGCGGTTTGTCGGGTGATGAAGAAGGCCTTGCCGGCGCAACCGCGAAACAATCGCGAGCTGCTGTCGATGAGGCCGATCTGGTTTTATTCGTCGTCGATGGCCGCGAAGGCCCGAGCGCGATGGATCAAAATATTCTGCCTTGGCTGCGGCGCAGCGGAAAGCAGATCGTATTGGTGGTCAATAAAACCGATGGCGTAGATGAAACCGCTGCCATCAATGAATTTTCACGTTTCGGTATCGAAACAAAAATAGCGACGGCTACCGCGCATCAACGCGGCATTCCGCAATTGCTCGAAGTCATCAAATCGAAACTGCCTCAGCCTTCCAAGGAAGATGCTGATGCTTCAAGCGAAACCGATCCGGACGAAATTCGCCTGGCATTCATCGGTCGCCCGAATGTCGGCAAGTCGACCCTGGTCAATCGTTTGCTCGGCGAGGAACGCGTCATTGCTTCCGATGTTCCGGGCACGACGCGTGACTCGATTTCGGTTGACATGGTTCGCGATGGCAAAAAATACAAACTCATCGACACCGCTGGTTTACGCCGCCGCTCGAAAGTGGAAGAAGCGGTTGAAATCTTTAGCACGTTCAAAACTTTGCAATCGATTGAGACGGCACAAGTTTCCGTGGTGATGCTCGATGCTGGCGAAGGCGTTACCGAACAGGATGCAACTGTTCTTGGCCATGTACTTGAAGCAGGTAGGGCATTGGTTATCGCCGTCAATAAGTGGGATGGACAGAGTTCATACCAACGCGACCAAACGATGGGAATGCTCGAACGTAAACTGTCGTTCTGCACCTGGGCAGAACGCGTGACGATTTCGGCTAAACACGGTACCGGGATGCTGGAATTGTTCAAGGCGATCAATCGCGCCCATGAATCGGCAACCCGCGTTTTCGGTACTTCAGAAGTTAACAAGGCGCTGGAAATAGCGACTGAAACCAATCCACCACCAGTTCAAAATGGCCACGTAGCCAAACTGCGTTTCGTGCATCCGGGCGGCACTAATCCACCGACCTTCATCGTGCATGGCACGCGCCTGAAAAAGCTGCCGGAAAGCTATAAGCGCTATCTCGAAAACTTCTTCCGCAAAAGATTCAAACTCAGCGGCACGCCGGTGCAATTCATTTACAAGGAAGGCGTGAATCCGTTTGAAGGCAAGAAGAACGTGCTTACCGAAAAACAGGTCAAGTCACGCCAACGTTTGATGAGACACGCCAAGCGCAAGTGAAGTTTTACGAAAGCATCAGTCTAGGCATACTGGCAGGTGGTCGTGGTTCGCGCCTGAATGGTGCGGACAAAGCCTTTGTCCGCCATGAAGATAAATTCCTTTGCGAGCGCATTCTGGACAAACTTCAGATGCGCTTCGCCGGGAAATACATCAGTGCCCGCAAACCGGATGAGCGTTATGCGGCAATGAATATTAATCCCGTGTTCGACAAGCGCACTGCGTTTTCTGGACCGCTCGCTGGTATTGAGGCATTACTGGATGCCTGCGAGAGCGAATACCTGTTGACCATTCCAGTCGATATCAAAAATATCCCTGTGAGGCTGATCGAACAATGGCTCGATTATCCGGAAGCACCCGGCACTCAGCTACGCGACAGCGATGGTATGCAACCATTGTTTGCCTTATGGCATGTCGACAGTTGCCTGTCCACCGTTAGACAGGCACTTGATGGGCAGGAAAAGGCCGTTCATTCAGTACTTGCGAAATTAAATTTCAAAATTATTGACCGCACCGACATCCAAATCGGTAATCTAAACACCCCCGAAGATTTTAATACCCTGTGAACTCGACATATCCGCAAAGAATCAGTTTTTCCGACGCACAGACCATCATTGACGATGTCGCTGCTGCGAATCGTTTAGGTGTCGAACGCGTACCGCTGGCGCGTTCATTGAACCGTGTTTTGGCCGAGGACATCATTGCCACGGTCACATTGCCAAACTTTGATAATGCCGCGATGGATGGTTACGCACTGCGTGCGGAAGACCTTAACGAATACGCTAAAACCGGCTTCGAAATCATTGGCGAACAATTCGCAGGGCCGCCGAAAGGTTTTGTGATCGAAAAAGGCCAGTGTGTCCGCATTACGACGGGTGCGATGTTGCCCGAAGGCACTGACACCATTGCGATCAAGGAAGACAGCAGCGAAGAGCAGGGCAGCGTGAAATTCCATGCGCCGGTCAAGTTCGGCTCCAATATTCGACGTGCCGGTGAAGATGTCGCCATCGATGACAATATCGCGAAAGCCGGGCAGGTATTGAAAGCCGCGAGAATCAGTCTGCTCGCCGCGGTGGGTTTGCATGATGTTGCTTGCGCCACACGCCCGACCGTCGCCATCTTTACCAGTGGCGATGAACTGCAAGCTCCGGGACAACCACTACAGGCAGGCCAGATTTATGACAGCAATCGCGTGTTGCTGCAAAATTTGTTGATCGCCGAAGGCCTGGAACCCGTTGCCTGGCCGGTCTTGCCGGATGATCCTGCTCGTATCGAAACCGCATTGCGGGACGCCGCGTTTTCATTCGACGTCGTTATTACTTGCGGCGGCGTATCCGCCGGCGAAAAAGATTATTTGCCTGCGTTTCTGGAACAACACGGGCAAATCCATTTCTGGAAAGTCCGCATGAAACCCGGTATGCCATTGTTGTTTGGCCAAGTCGGCAAGACTTTGTTTTTAGGTTTGCCCGGCAACCCGGTTTCCGTATTGGCGACATTTTTAAGTCTCGGCCGCCGTTTGCTGGATGGACTTCAGGGCAGGGCGGAGCCACGCAGTCTCTTGCGTGCCCAGCTTTCGCAAAGCATTACTAAGCAACACGCAAGGCTGGAATTCATGCGCGGCGATTTGCACATCGACAATCAGGGCATGATTTCGGTTACGCCTAACGCCGCTACCGGATCGCATCGGCTACGTGCAGCTGCTGAATCGAATGCCCTCATCATGTTGCCTGAAGGCGAAGGCAATATTGCCGCCGGTGCCATGATGCGCGTTTTGCCATATGGCCGCTGGTTGTCCTGATTCGATGAAAAACATCATCACTGACATCACGCCTGCACAAGCGGTTTCCATGCAGGCCGATGGCGCGATGTTGATTGATGTGCGTGAGCCGGATGAACATGCACTGGGCTTTCCCAGGAACGCATTGGCGATTCCGAGAGCAAGACTGGAACAGGATCCGACTGCGTATATCCCGAATTACAATCACAAGGTGTTGCTGATCTGCGGCAGCGGCATGCGTTCGATGTTGGCCGCAGAAAAACTTGCCGCACTTGGCTATAGCAATTTATTCAATGTTCTCGGTGGATTCCAGCGCTGGTCAACGGAACAATTGCCACGCGAAGATAACAATCTCGACCAGGATTTTACCGAACGTTACGCCAGGCATTTGCGCCTGCCGCAAGTCGGCATCGATGGGCAGAAAAAACTCGAGCAGGCTCATATCGTGTTGATCGGGGCAGGTGGCTTGGGTTCACCCGCCGCTTATTATCTAGCTGCAGCGGGTGTCGGAAATATCACCATCATTGATAACGATTTTGTCGATAAAAGTAATCTGCAACGGCAAATCCTGCATACCGAGGCGAGTATCGGAAGTCCCAAAGTGGATTCAGCTGCTGCAAGCATGCATGCATTGAATCCAAGGATAAAAATCCGGACGCAGCAAGCCAGATTGACTGCGGACAATGTCCGCAGTGTCATCGCAGATGCCGATGTGGTGATCGATGGTTCGGATAATTTCCCCACCCGTTATTTGTTGAACGATGCCTGCGTCGAATTGGCCAAGCCGCTGGTGTATGCCGCCGTCCAACGTTTCAGCGGGCAAATAAGCGTATTCGATGCTGGGCGCCAGCCTGGTTCTGCGCCATGTTATCGCTGCCTGTTTCCCGAAGCACCCAATGGCGAAGATGCACCCAATTGTGCCGAAGCAGGCGTGCTAGGCGTGCTGCCGGGCGTGATGGGTTTGCTGCAAGCCACCGAAGCCATCAAGATCATTCTTGGTATTGGCCAAACGCTTAGCGGCCGTTTGCTGCAATTCGATGCACTGTCAATGCGCTTCGGCGAACTGCGAATACCGGTGGACGAAGAATGTCCATGTTGCGGCATTTCAAATCACTGACATACTTCGGGACATGGCCGATAACGACAACGAAAAACCTTTCCAGATACTGTCGCTCGCAGGCGGCGGTTATCTCGGTTTGTACACCGCCGGAGTATTGGCAGAACTGGAAGAGCAGGTTGGTGAACCATTGGGACGCCGTTTCGACCTGATCGCCGGCACCTCGGTCGGTGGGATCCTCGCCATCGCCCTTGCCTACGAAATCCCGATGGCCAAGATCAAGCAGCTATTCCTGGAAAACGGTACCAAGATATTTTCCGGTCGCTCCTTGCCGACAAATCCCGTTTCCCGGTTGAGGGATCTGACACGTTCGGTTCTCGGGCCCAAATACAACGGTATTGCCCTTAACAAGGCGCTGGTTACCCATTTGGGTCGCAAAACACTCGGTGAAGCCATACATCCGATTGTCGTGCCAGCGGTCAACATCACCAACTGCACCACCAAAGTATTCAAGACGCCGCATGCGCCAGGTTCACGTGGCGACGAAGACATACGCGCGGCCAGTGTCGCCATGGCCACATCGGCGGCACCGACTTATTTTCCGTCGATAAAGATCGGTAGCGAGCTTTACGCCGACGGCGGCATGTTCGCTGTGGCCCCGGATCTGATCGCCATGCACGAGGCGGAGAATTTCATGAAGGTTTCGCCTTCAAGAATCAGGATGCTGTCCATTGGCACAGCGACCGCAAATTACAGACCCATGAGCAAGCTCAGTGAAAAAGACGGCGCCGTCGAATGGTTGTCTGATGGTCGATTGATCCTGTCGCTAATCTCGGTCCAGCAACAGCATGTGCAATCGATGATGGAAGACCAATTGCGTGATCGGTATTTACATCTGGATGCAGATTGGCCTGTGGACGCGGAACTTGGAATAGATATCGCCACACCGGAAGCAGCCAGAATATTGCTGAGATTAGCTTCGGACACATTGAGGCAGCCTAAGGTTATCCGTGGACTAAAACGGTATTTGGGATAGCCGGCAAGCCAGACGGGAGCGACTCGAGAGCCTTTAAATGCGTGTACAGGCAAATTCGATACTTCGCATAATGTATATTATGTAAATTAGCAAGCATCGAGTATTGGCTGGCTTTAACGCTCTTCTAGCCCGTCAAGGCCAATCTCATAGTCGCTAGATAAGATTTCGCCACATTCGATGATGTGCTGGCAGTTGGAGACCGTCGATTTCTATATTCTGTTTCTCGTCCAGCGAAACCGACAGAACATATTCAGGACATTGCCAACTGTGCAGAATGTCGCCAGCTTCGTTATCTGTTCCCACCAATGCAACTGGCCTTAGGCGTCGGGTATCGTGTTTTTTCAGGCCCAAACCATATTGCTTGGCGCTGGACTCTTTCATGGTCCAGTAGAGATAAAAACATTGTTCCAATTCTTCAGGGCCACAGGCTTCAAGATGTGTAATTTCACTTTCGGAAAAAATATGCCTGGCGATAGCGAGCCAATTTCTGGATTTGCCGTAGCCTTCAATATCGATGCCAATCGGGCTCAGGGAAACTGCCGCCGCTAGCCACTTGCCTGAATGACTGATCGAAACATGCAGGTCGGGCCAATCTTCTGGTGACGCGCTTCTCAAGAATCGGATATTGGACGCAGCTTGATGGTAATCCCAATTGGATGTGCTGCACTGGAACATGCTACAGGCTATTCTTCTAATCGAATAATGGCCTGCAAGATACTGTTTTTGTCTGGATGCAGAGTTTATCGAATGATAACGAACCCGCTCTGCCTCACTGAGCCAATTCAAATCCTTGACTAGCGAATCCTGTGCCAGCAGCTCGAGGTTTGTAACCGCCAATCGGGAGTTTTTTACGGCAGCCTGATTAGCCTTCAACCCAAATACTGTCTGGAAATGTGAATGCATGCCTTCAGTCCGTATTTGCATATCACATACTATTTTATTTCAGGCAATAAAAAACCCAGCCTGGGCTGGGTTTTTATCGAATCGCCACTGATTAGGTGGCGTCCCCACGGGGATTCGAACCCCGGTCGCATCCGTGAAAGGGATGTGTCCTAGGCCTCTAGACGATGGGGACACGCTAAACTTTTTGAAAAAACTACATCTGGTGGAGCTAAACGGAGTCGAACCGTTGACCCCTTGCATGCCATGCAAGTGCTCTACCAGCTGAGCTATAGCCCCATAAATGGAGAAGCGGAATTGTAAAGATCGCCCTGCACTTCGTCAAGCGTTTGCTGCCAATAATTTTTCATCGGCTCGCAACAAGGTGTGTGGCGCATGTCCCTGGATATCCAGATAGTCGAGCCACTTATTGAGAAAGCTATTCATGCGCAGACGATGGCCAACCATGACTTTGGTGGAAGGCCTTAATCCCAAAACATCCTGCCACTGGCGACCAACGTAACAGTGGGTTACTTCACATTGCTGGGTATCGCGATAAACGCGGATAAAGGCGGATGGATCCGGTTGTCCGGAGACTGGATCCAGCAAGTCATAACTGAGTTTCAGTTCAAGCGTATAGGCATGCACCTCAATGACATCAAGCTGCAAGGCGAGCCCGTCATGGCCGCGTGACTGGTAACGGCCAGCTTTTAAGTCGGCAGTATTAAACAGATTTTCGGCGCGCTCATAGTTTTCTCCGTACAAGCCCATCAACCAGCTCAGACGGCTGATTCGCGGCAACGCGGCAGGGCGATTAAATTTCGACATAAGCGGATGCTAGCACTGACGGATGAAAACATCTGCCCTGCCCTAAATATCCGGCACGGATTAGTACATGTGTTTTTCAATGCCGAATTGCGCCAATATCTTGCTCGCGATTTCTTCGATGGATGTGTGCGTTGTACTGAGATGCGGCAATTGCTGGTTTCTGAACAGGGCTTCGGCGATGGCAACTTCTTTACGACATTGCTCTATCGTGGCGTAACGGGAATTGGGTTTGCGTTCAGTGCGGATTTGCTGCAAACGTACCGGATCAATCGTCAAGCCAAACAACTTGCGGCGATGTGCCTGTAGTCGTCTGGGCATTTCGTCGTTTTCCAGATCTTCTTCGGTCAGCGGATAGTTGGCCGCTTTCACGCCGTAATGCAGGGCGAGATACAGGCAGGTAGGTGTCTTGCCGGAACGCGAAACACCGACCAAGATCAGATCGGCTTCACCATAGTCCAGATCAATGCCGTCATCATGGGTCAAGGCATAATTAGTGGCGTTGATTCGCGCCTCGTAGGCAGCAAAATCCACCATGCCGTGCGCCTGTCCAACACGCGGCTGGTGCAGAGTTTCGAGTTCCTGCTCTAATGGTGCGATAAAAGGCGCAAATACGTCCATCATGAAAGCACCGCTCTCGGCGAGAATTGCCGTCAATTGGCTATCCACGACCGTATTGACCACGATGGGTTTCTTCTTCATCTCCAGCCCGGCTGCATAAATCTGCGCAACAGCCTCTCTTGCCTTCTCGGCATTGTCGACGAACGCGATTCTGCGGGTCTGAAACTCCACGCCCGGGAATTGCGTCAATAAGCTGTGACCAATGGTTTCGGCGGTGATTCCGGTGCCGTCAGAGATAAAAAATACCGGTCTTGGCATCTCGTCGCTCGCAAAATAAAGTGAAGCTATATTGCCTGAGTCAAATAGATTTGGCTTGCGTGGCCTGGCGCGAGATAATAGCGGCTTCGCTGTCCTATCCTTTGGAGTCTCACTTGAGCGCTTACGTCCTTTGGCTTCACGAATTGCGTCTTTCCGATTTGGCCCAGGTCGGCGGGAAAAACTCCTCGCTCGGCGAGATGATCGGGAATTTAAGCCAATTGGGCGTGTCGGTACCCGGCGGTTTCGCGACCACCGCAGACGCCTATCGCGAATTCATCCAGGTCAACAAATTGACCGAGCGCATGCAAGAACGTCTGGCGAAGCTGGATGTGGAAAACGTGAATGAGCTGGTCAAGGCCGGTGCCGAAATTCGTGGTTGGGTGATGAATGCCCCGCTCCAGCCTGCACTGGATGCCGCGATTCGCACGGCCTATAAAACGATGTGCTCCCAGGCCGGCGCGCAGGAAATTTCGGTTGCCGTCCGGTCTTCCGCGACAGCTGAAGATTTGCCGGATGCATCGTTTGCCGGGCAGCAGGAAACCTTTTTGAACGTGACCGGCGAAGAGGATGTGGTCGCCAAGGTCAAGGAAGTATTTGCATCGCTTTACAACGATCGTGCCATCGCCTATCGCGTGCACCATGGTTTCAAGCATGAAGATGTCTTCCTGTCGGCTGGTATCCAGCTGATGGTGCGCTCCGATATCGGAGCATCGGGCGTCTTGTTTACGCTCGACACCGAATCGGGCTTCCGCGACGTCGTTTTCGTCACCTCCAGCTACGGTCTGGGCGAAATGGTGGTTCAGGGGGCAGTGAATCCTGACGAGTTCTATGCCTACAAACCCAATTTGGCCAATGGTAAACCCGCGATTCTTCGCCGCACTCTCGGGTCGAAACAAATTCGGATGGTGTATTCCGATGTTGCCGGGGAACGCGTACGCACCGAGCCGACGCCGATTGAATTGCAATCCAGGTTCTCCATCAGCGATGCCGATGTGGAAGAGCTTTCAAGACAATCTTTGGTGATCGAAAAACATTATCAGCGTCCGATGGATATCGAATGGGCCAAGGATGGCAATACCGGCAAGATTTATATCGTCCAGGCTCGCCCCGAAACCGTGAAATCGCGCGGCAAGGCTACCCAGATCGAACGCTTCACATTGAACGAGACTGGGAAGGTGATTTCCGAAGGTCGTTCCATCGGCCACAAGATTGGCTCGGGTGTCGCCCGGGTTGTCCGCTCTCTTGCTGATATGAATCATGTTCAACCGGGCGATGTGCTGGTCGCCGACATGACCGATCCCGATTGGGAACCTGTCATGAAACGTGCTTCCGCCATCGTTAC
>Ga0209812_10000331_pt1 | contig 43959 bp, 28 predicted proteins | sample JI71714BDNA_FD_187502 | JGI IMG/M metagenome (GOLD analysis project Ga0209812, IMG submission 187502) | Wastewater effluent complex algal communities from Wisconsin, to seasonally profile nutrient transformation and Carbon sequestration -... | ecosystem: Engineered > WWTP > Effluent > Algae...
AGAGTCTTAATAATTAGACTCTATCTTCACAAGGTTTTCTGGGAAGTCTAAAAGAAATAAAAAACAGCACTTTCAGAAATCGCTGTACTTTAGGGATTTTTAGATGGAGAAAATACATGGGGAAAAAACTGAGAACTATTTTCTTTGAAATGTGGGTTCTTTGGTCAAAAATGGCCCCCGTATTCTGTGAATTTTACGGTGGAATGGGCTATAAGCTGGAACTCCCCAATTAATACAAAAGATAATACTACTAGCATAAGAGGTGTAACCCCCGCTGTAGTTAAAATTTATTCTTTTGAGGGAAATCAGCAGATAACGAACGCTCCTAGCAAGCAAGTAGGAATCTCAGAGGCCGCATGCCCGTTAACTTCTTATAATTCCCACAACGAAATAAATTGGAATCAATGGCTAGCTGGGTTAATTGATGGTGATGGTTATCTCGGCTTAAGTCGTTTTGGTTATGCTTGTCTTGAAATTACCATGGATTTGAAAGATGAACATGCGTTACAGCAAATTAAACACAAATTAGGAGGTTCTGTTAAACTTAGAGCAGGTTCCAAATCTGTACGATATAGATTGCATCATAAAAAGGGCATGATGGACCTTATTTATAGAATTAATGGTCATATACGTAATTCCATACGTGTGGAACAATTAAAAAAATTATGTGATAAATATAATATAGAATTTATTGAGGCTTCTCTATTTACTTCAGAATCGATAGATAATGGATGGTTTGCTGGATTCTTCGATGCTGACGGTACCATAACGTTTAGTATTAAAAAAAATGTACCACAATTAACAATAAGTGTTACGAATAAAAAGGAAATTAATGTAATAGATTATAAAACTGTCTTTGGAGGGAATATTTATTTTGACATTTCCCAGAATGGCTATTATAAATGGTCAATACAGAGTCAAAAAGACGTTTTAAATATACTGGAATATTTTAAAAAACATCCTAGTCGTAGCAGTAAAAAAAATAGACTTCATTTAGTGCCTCTTTATTATTCTTTAAAGAAAATTAAAGCGTATTCTCCAGAAAATGAAGTATTATTTAAAGCATGGCAACAATTTAAAAAAAAATGGGACAAAAGAAGTTAAAGATATGGCCCATTTTTATAATATATTTAATTATAAGAATGCATCCTGAGGTCGCGCGCAGTATGTACCTTTTTGCTGAAATAGCCAATGATATTGGCCAATCAGCTGGTAACGGACTCCCTCAAGACATTGTACTTGGATGTTTACTGGGAGCAAATTCCTCAAAGACATTACGTAGTGAATTCTCAGAAAAATATAAATTGTCACAAAATCTACCCAATAACAATAAAGATTGGGGGTCTTATTTAGCCGGTTTAATAGAGGGTGATGGTTGTTTTAATAGTAATAAACAAATCATAATTACCTTTAGTGAATCTGATTATAGTTTAGCTGTTTTATTAAAAAAAGTTTTTAGTTGCGGTAGAATATATAAAATAAAAGATAAGAAAGCTTTTAATTGGATTATTTCTAAGAAAAGTGATGTTATTCGCCTTTTAAATCTTATTAATGGTTCTTTACGTACAGAGTATAAATTAGCTCAAATTCATAAAAACATGATTGGGTTAATTGATAGTAATTATCAACAAAAACCAGATATTTCTAACTTATTAGAGAGTTGGTGGTTGGCTGGATTTACTGAGGCAGAAGGTTGTTTTTATGTACATATTCTCGATCCTCGTAAACACCGTAGCTCTATTGAAATACGCGCGCATTATAAGTTTGGTTTAAAAGATAATACTATATTAAATCAATTAAGAAAAATATTTGGTAGTTCTGTATATAAACGAACTCATTCATATGATTCAAAGCGCGGAGAATACATTGAAAAAAAAATAACCTATTATTGGAGTTCTACTAGTTTAAAAGCAGCACAAAAAGTCGTTTTATATTTCGAAAATCGTCATTTACTTGGTTCAAAAAGGGATTCTTTTGAAAAGTGGCGTTTTATTTTATTGTTAGTTTTAAGTAAACAATATAAAAACCCGGAAGTACTAGAAACCATTAAACAGTTGAAAAAAACAATGAACACTTTTAGCAACGCTTCGCTCGACATAGCTTGCTTTTAGTTTATTTTTCTGAGAATAAAACATTGTACGTTTGTTAACGTAGGATTTATCTAACTACCGAGGCGATGTTTTTGGGCGGAGGTTGCCGGAAGAAAAGAAAAGGAATATAGGCCTCATCCATCCACAATATGCTGAAATAGCCAATAGTTTTGGCCGATCGGCAGGAGAGTATTCGATAAGTCGCTAGATTAGAATCCGTTGCGCTCTAGACATTCTCATCCAGCTACTCGGGTACCTTTCCTCAGAGACTTTGCGTGGATTAATACATTGTACGTGTTAAAGATAAAGTCCAATCTTATTTGATAAATAAGTAATTGCTATATTTTAATTTTACCGGCTTTTGGTGTGGTTAGTCACGTTATCAGTTTCTTCTCAAAAAAAGGTATCTTCGGATATATGGGAATGGTAAACGCAATGAGTGCTATAGGTATTTTAGGATTCATTGTATGGGCTCATCATATGTACACAGTAGGCTTGGATATAGATACGCTTAAAGTGTCTGGAGTAGAGGAAACTCTGCATTGTTTTACAGCGCTGTTTGCTGGAACCAACTTGAAAAATGTTCCTAACATTTTGAAGACGAGAATGAATGGCAAAATACATTTTTTCTATAAGCTGGAATCAGCAGGAAACATCACAAGCTCCGTCGGTAATCAATTAGATTACAATAAAAAGTTAAGTCCACATCGTCAAAAAAATAGTAAGTTAAATGATGACCAATTTGGTTTTTATTTAGCCGGATTAATAGAAGGTGATGGACATTATAATACCTCGATTCATCGTCTTGAAATAATATTTCATGAAAAAGACCTTTTTTTAGCACAAGGAATTAGAACTCGAATAGGATTTGGCTCAGTCTATAAAGTGAAAGATAAAAAAGCTTATAAACTATCAATAGGAAGTCAAAAAGGCATAGAACGACTCTTTCATCTTTGTAATGGTAAGTTTGTTCTACCTTTTAAAATAGAGCAATTTAATAAAAATCCCTATGGGTTTACTTTTTTACCCCCGACTAAGGTTGTAGATTTATCTAACAGTTGGTTATCCGGTTTTATTGATGCTGATGGTACTATTGGTCTTTTTTTAGCAAAAAGTCCTACTCATTTACTAGGTATTAGTGTTAGGCTTTCTATTAGAATTATTCAAAAAAATTCTTTAGTTTTAGAACATATTAGAGCGGCTTTTAATGTTTTTTTAACTAATAGAAATACGCTAAGAATAAGCAAGGATAAAATGGGTATTCATCGATTAGCCTTTGTAGATCGAAAAGGGTCCCTTCGTGTGTTAATTGAATATTTAGATAATTTTCCTTTGCGAAGTAAAAAAACCTTACAGTTTTTTTATTTAAGAAAAGCTTATCTTATCATGGAAAAAAAGGAGCATTTTACTATCTCTGGACTTAATATTATAAAAAAAATAAAAACAAGAACAGAAAATATGTATAAATAATTTTGTGGTGGATCCTCAGAGACTACACGCGTTGTCCCTTTATGACATACACATACCTTTCAATTTATAGTAAAGGTATTAAGGGTTAATATATAGTCCAATGGTCTCGTATACTTATTATAACTAGACCTTTGACAAGGGCATATTTTACGTCCGCTACTATGATTATAGCTGTACCAACAGGAATTAAAATATTCAGTTGGTTAGCCACACTTTACGGTGGCTCCCTATGGATAACGACTCCTATGTTATTTGCACTAGGATTCCTAGCGCTTTTTACAATAGGCGGGTTAACTGGAATTGTATTGGCAAATGCCGGCCTAGATATAGCTTTACACGATAAAGTATCATTAATGACACTATTGACATTTAGAAATTCATCCGTTCCGTTACAAATAGATAACCTATTTAAAAGAATAGAAATAACAAAACAAAATAAAATAAAAAAAGACAAAGTTTTGAAATAAAAAATAGTACTTCTGTAGAAAAATATCAGTCTATTATTAACGGTAATTTCTCCAATGATTGGATTCCCTTTTGGGTTGGTTTGATGGATGGTGATGGTAGCATTCAAGTTAATCACTGGAGAGCCAAGTCATTGCAATATCGAATCATTATAAAATTAAAAAATACAGCAGCCAACGAGCAAATGTTACGATTTTTGTGCGATCAATTGAAGGCAGGGCATGTGCGCTTGGATAAAAGAAATGGTAGCGTTATTTTTGTAGTAGAAGATAACAAAAATAACATTATAAATTTAATAAAAATTTTTGAAAAACATCCACCCTTAACTACACGTTTACAATGCAAACTTTTTATCTTTCTCTCAAACAAACATAATTCGTCCAACTTTATTTTGTTTTGTTATTTCTTTGATAGTTTCTAGTGTTTCGATAGTTTATTAAATAAGTGTCGTGTTATCAAATCGCTGTGCAAAAGAACCATCGACTAACTTCAAAGTCTGGTTTCTTTTGCGGTTTTAGAAGAATATATAAAAATTGAAATGTTTTGTTCTTCTAAAGCTAACGGTGAAGCCTGCGAAAAAAGCAGAGGATACCGTGGAAACCAACGAGTTTTATACTTTAGTAGGATCCGTAGAGACTACACGCGATTGTTAGAATTTTCTTCCTTTTTCATTCTAATAAGATATAGTCCTATTCTCATGGTAACGTGAGTTTTATTGACTTATTATGTTGTGGGTCATTTTCACTACGTATTATCAATGGGAGCTATATTTGGTATTTTTGCAGCCTTTTATTTCTGGGTTTCAAAAATTACTGGATGTCAGTATCCAGAGTGGCACGGTCAGGTTCATTTCTGGACTTTCTTCATAGGTGTTAATTTAACATTCTTCCCTATGCATTTCTTGGGTCTTGCAGGTCAACCAAGAAGAATCATGGACTACCCTGACGCTTATGCTCCGTGGAATGCTATTGCTAGTTTTGGTAGTTATTTATCTGCCTTATCAGCAATATACTTCTTTTATGTAGCATATTTGACATTAGCTAAATCTGAACCTGTTTCTAATAATCCGTGGGCGTCAGTAGATCCTACAGAAACACGAACGTCTTATCAAATAGAATGGTTATTACCAAGTCCACCAGCATATCATACATATGAGCAAATGCCGGTTGTACGTGAAACAATTGGGTTACCAGGTGCTCCTAAGTTAACTCATTAAAATAGTTAACAATATCAATAAAATACAATTATGAAATTCGCCTCGCTAATTTATAATGTTAGTATAGGGCTATTGCAAAAGAGGGGTTATTTAACTATGAACTATATTATGGAAATATTATAACATAGTTTACCAGCAACGATTATTTTTTTTTTATAAAAGGTTTAAAAAAAAGTTGACAACAAGTGCCCATGTGTAGTATACATAACACTTGTTCTGTATACCCTTGTTAGTATATATGCATATATATAACCGCATTTAAGTATATCCAACATTGCTACAAAAAAGTATACAAGTGAAGTAATGAAGAAGTAAGGGACGTAGCTTTCATTTAATCAAACAGCAACACCTGCTTTCATTTACTAAAGGCAACGGCGCCTAAAGGAGTAAGGCAGGCAGGCAAGCGTTGCTTATGAAGGCGGTGACGCCTTTCCTAGGTTGACTAGGCTTTTTGCAAGCTTTGGAAATAAACGACGATTTATTTATTTAGAAGTTTAAGTCTGTTTTTTAAGATTCTTCTTTTTTTATATTCTTTTTTTTGCAATCTTTTTTTATAAAGAGATTCCAGGTGTTTATGCGCTAAGTTCATGGCATTAAAAATCTGGCTTTGGTAGAACACTTTCTATTAAGAAAGGAATAAAAAGGAAATTTGTGAACACAATCTCCTCTTACAAAATTATACAAGCCTTGCTTGTTTAATAATAGTAATCTTGTCATTTTATTATGTGTTATTTTAGCTTTTCGTACAGTGATAGTCTCATAATTTTTAAATATACTTCGATAAAATCATACTTAATTATGCACATAATAAAATGACAATATTATATATAAAACAGCTGTTATTACCTACAGTAGAAAAAAAGGTTATTCTTTTACCAATAACAAAACGCCCATTGTTATTATTATTTGCCGTGTCACCTGTTTATAAAGCTTTTAATATTTATAAACCACCTTTGTTATTATTTGAAACATGTTATAGTCCTACTACAATGACTATTAACAAGAAAAAGATCTTAAATATTGAAGTTTGGATATTATTAGTTGGATCAACTATAGTTTATGTGAATGCTTATAAACCTCACCCATCTTTGTTTTTATTTATTGTAAAAAAATATAATGTCAATACAATAATTTTTAATCAAAAATGGGTTAAGAAACGTTGTAGTAATATACTATCTTATATATCAAATAAAATTAGCTTTCCATTATTAGTTAATCTCATACAAAAAAAGCCTGTTTATATGAAAACGGTTTATCCAAATCCTTTGTATTTTAATAAATATAATAAGTTCAATTATAAACATCTTTTAGAATTTTTAAATTTTCCTATTATAGATAATAATACCCATTTAAGTATGACATATAATATTATTAATTTGAAATATATATATTATTTTATAAATAACGATTTAGTTTATTTATTCCACCATATTTATAAAGAAATGTATATTATCATAATGAAATTAATTTATAATATTCTTGAGAATATATATATTAATAATAACCTTATTACTCAACTTATTAATACAATCTGTATTATTAATTCATTTAGTCATATTATAAAACGTTTGCAAGTTTTTAAAGAAAAACATCCTAGCTATGGTGTTATTCAAATACCTGCAAACAAGATAATAACGTTACAATATACTATTAGATTTAAATGTAAAAAACCTTATATTTTAGACCAACTTATTATAGATTGTCGTGAAAATACTGTAGATTTGATAAAGCAGTATATGAATGAGTTATTATCCGAGGTTATGACTCAACACGATGACTGGTTTAAAAACAATAGAATATCTGTAGGTATGGTTGTTACTATTAAAACTTCTGATAGCGAGGAAGAGACTATCTCTACTACTATCTCTCGTCATGCATATAATTATGATAAATCATTTAAAAGGAATGTACTTAATGATATAGAAAAGTTCTTAAAGAACTATCATATAACCCATATCGAAGAGATATTCTTTAATCGATATAAATCTATGGTTAAAGAGGTACAACCAAATTAAATTATTTTTTTTTTTAGAAAAGAACGATCGTGATTTGAAAAAAGGGACCGTGTGTAGTATACATAATGTGCGTTCTGTATACCCCAACATGTATATATCCCTGAATCATTTTACATTTTTGTATATAATACACTTTTACATTTTAGTAAGTAATAAACATCTTTTGTTATTTTTTCATTAATATCAATCCTTTGGTTTCTTTAATTTCATGAGGCAGCCAGCTAAGCAGAATCCAGTATTTCCTGTTTGTAAGAACACATTATTTTTTATTATTCATCTTTGCTTTCTTTACACTTCTTTTTCTTTTATATTCTTTTTTTTGTAGTCTTCTTTTATATACAAGTTCCATATGTTTATGTGCAAGGTTCATAGCGTGTACAATCTGATTCTCACCCAAAAAACGTCGATTATACATTTCAGTGGTACGTATATCAGCATGTCCAATAGCCTTAGCTGCGGCATCTATGCCTACAGCCTCGATTAACGCAGTAGTTAGATTAATTCGAAAAGAATGCGTTTTAATGTTCTTATGAGTAACTTTGGAAACATGTTTTAAAATAGTATTAAGCCTTTCATTAAGATATTCCCTTAAAACAGGCTTATTAGAATATTGCTGAGTAATAACAGCGCAAGTGTGCTCTTTATTTTCAACAATAATATTAAAAAAAGGAAGGAGTTCCTTTAACAAAGGAACGGCCGCCGGGGGTATAATAAACGTTTGAACAATCTTATTCTTTTTTTTCATTAATTGAACGTCAAATCGAAGTTCATTGATTATTTGTTGTATGTGTGAAACGTTAAGTTTTAAAAGATTGCTAACGCGTAGTCCAGTAATAAACAATATAAATAAACAAACAATATCTCTAGCCTGTGTAAAAGGAGTATTTTTTGGTTGTTGTAAAACAAAATCAATAGCAAGTTTGAGTTCATGAAGGCCGGCCATATCTCTGCTGGGTAATATAGTTCTGGCTAATCGGCGCTGTTTTTGTTCCTCCTTGGCTTTTAAAAGAGCCTCGGCGTGCAAAGCTCTATGTTGCATTTCATCCAACCGCCCTTTGATTTGTACTAACTCCTCTTTAAGCGTATTGGTATTAATCTCATGATCTTTCTTAAGGTTTTCAACAATGAGCTGACTTTGTTTAATTTGTTGTGTTATAATGCGGTCACTTTGTTCTCGTATTTCATTTTTAATATCTTGAACAGCAGCGTCACGCCATTCTAAGAAGAACCGAACCCAGTCCCCGGCGTAAAGTTGAACGACCTTAGCTTTAATTTGTTCAGCGTTAACAGCATTATAATCTTCCGATAAGTTTTGCGTAAGTATGGGGGTGGCGCTTTGATCGGCATAAAGTGCTAAAGCATCCTGCATCGCATTAGGAGTGAGTCCAATTAAAGAAGAGTGCACATTGTTGTTGTATTCTGCAACGACATTCCCAAAAGAATGTCTTATAGAATCAATGGTATTGTTTTTTAAAGGTACTTGCTTTTTAAACATTCCTTTTAAAGTACGGAAAAGTCTTTCAATGACTTGATTCCCAAATGCCTTATTCTTGGTTTTATCAACAAGAGAATATTGAATGCCATTGTTAATTACAAACTGTTTATATATATTACTTACAAATTGGCCGCCATTATCAGAGTGGAGTATGATGGGTTTTCCCTCCTTTACAAAGGCCTCGTTTAAAGTAAGAATGCACTCCTTAGCACTAATAGAACATTTCTTGCTTTTGTTGTAGTTTTGTTTAATATAAAAAAAGCAATAACACGTTTACTAGCGGCATCTATAATAACAAAAGCCCAAAAATCACCAAGGGAAGTAAAGTCAACACACCATAAATGATTCAAAACAGTTGTGTTGTTATCCGTTATGTCTTGTGGAGTATAACTTATATCTATATTATCCGAGGGTATAGACCTAGATAAATCAATACTATGATTATCTGTTCGAACTATATTCATCATTTCATCCGCCGATATTGATCTATAAAAAGTATTAGAAATCTTATCAGTAATATTGTAGGCTTTTGTTAGAGTATTTTGAGTTGTTGTATTTGTTATTACAGAATCACGAGAGGATATACGAACAGGGAATTTACCTTTAATAAGGCTATATGAAGAACTATCTGTGTTAGTATGTGTTATACTTTCTTCCACCTCCATAATTTCATTACTAGAAGATGGACCCGCCTCATTACTAGAAGACGGGCCTGCATCGAGACTAGAAGAAGGACCTGCTTCTAGTCGTGTCTCCTCCTCATACTCATGATCCATGGAATGACTAGTACTTAAATCGGGTGTTAAAAACACTTCATCTTCCAAAGAGTTATCTCTGTTTAATACTGGTGTGATCAGACCTGGAGTATTTGGGGATAGGTCTATATCATTATCCTCCAGCCCCAGGTGATTTTCTTCAAGTCGTGCCTCCTCCTTCTTATGTGCATTCAGATTATGTCACTGAATGCCTGATAGAACGTCATAATGAAACTTTATTCCTTCTTATATGGTAAACTATGTTATAATATTTCCATAATATAGTTCATAGTTAAATAACCCCTCTTTTGCAATAGCCCTATACTAACATTATAAATTAGCGAGGCGAATTTCATAATTGTATTTTGCTTTATTATTAAGACTACTGGGTGTATAACTCAACAGGTAGAGTAGCTGCCTTACAAGCAGAATGTTGTAGGTTCAAGTCCTACTTCACCCAATATCTTTTTGAAGGCTTATTTTTGTTTATAATTAATAAGCAAAAACAGCATTGAAAAAAGAAACGGCTAATATAAGATAGTATTTATTGTCACAATATTTTTTGAACTTAACAAATATATTTTTTTTTATGTATAATTTTTTTTTTTTAAAGCAAACGGAAGGGGAGGGATTCGAACCCCCGGTATTAGTAATACTTCAGTTTTCAAAACTGACGCTATAGACCACTCAGCCACCCATCCTTTAGAAAAAACATTAATACTTTTGAGAAATTTTTTATTTATTTTTAAATTGACATCAATTGTTGTAAATCCTACCCCTAGGGAGATTTGAACTCCCAAACTATTAAAGTAACAGCTTTTGAAGCTGTCGTGTCTACCTTTTCCACCACAGAGGCTCCTTTAATGTATTTATTTTTTTTTTCAAAATTGTTCATAAAATCTACATATAACAGAAAATAAAGTAAATACAGTTGTTTTTAAGTGCAATGTCAAGTTCAGAGTATTACGAAACATTCAATGCATGAAGGTGTTAACCGCCTTTTTTCTCATTGTGGGGCCGGAAATAAAATGAACAATTTATTTTATCTTTTTTCAACAGGGGCTTGGATAGCTGCCGCGTTAGTAGCTCATTCCAAAAACCCAATACACTCTGTTTTTTATTTGGTACTCGTTTTTACTAATGCTTCAGCACTTCTTTTAATGTTAGGTATGGAATTTTTTGCACTGTTGCAGCTATTAGTATATGTAGGTGCGTTAGCCGTTATGTTTTTATTTGTGGTAATGCTTTTAGACATAACTTATACTGAAATAGTTGCTCATCAACGAGGTTATTATCCAATAGCTGTGGTTTTATTATTAGTATTTTTAGGAGTGGTTTTTTTGATGTTTGATCAAACTTTTGGCCCAAAAACAATTGCTATTGTTTCTGGAGATTCTATTGATATAATATGGACACAATGGATGACTTTAGCACATACTGTTCAAAATATTCAAGCGTTATCACCAGTCTTATATATTCAATATGTTGATTTATTAATTTTAGCAAGTTTAATTTTATTAGTTGCTATGATAGGTGCTGTTGTTCTTACATTGAAAAAAAGAGCAGATGCGCCACTTCCTGATATTTTTTCACAACATAATCGTGATTTTAAAAGAGTTGTATATAATATTTCTAGCCATTTATAAGAATTAACAATATAATAATAATGTAGAAATACTACAATAAATGAACGGCCTTCATTTATCAACCAGCAATGAATATTTTTTTGTTTCTATTTTTTAATCTTAGGAGTTTTATAATTTTTTATAAATTTTTTATTATTTTTATATTAAACACGTATAATTTCTGAATAGAACATAACAACAAAAATTGAGTAGCTACGCTGAGGGAATAAATTAATCAATTTTTTAACAATATTTAGAGTAGAGGGGTTTCTCAACTGGAACTACTAATTGCCACTTAAGAAAAAAATTGGCAATGCTACACTAAAAAAACGTAAAAATTAAGATAATATTGTACTTAGTGACTTAAAAAAAAATATTTATTACTTTACAGTATAAACAATAAAGTTTTTTAATAAAATGGAGAGAGAATGTAGCACAGTTCGGTTAGTGCACTGGCCTGTCAAGTCAGAGGTCGCGAGTTCAAATCCCGTCATTCTCGTTTTTTTCTTCTTTATTTAGTACTAAATTATACACGTACTATTGTATGAATGCCTACTTAGCTCAATAGGCTAGAGCATTGGTTTTGTAAACCAAGGGTTATCAGTTCGATTCTGATAGTAGGCTATATTGATACTAAAATAGTTATTAATATTTTAATATAGAATAAGAATACTATTTAGATAAAAAGACTTTGCTTTATTAATTTTCTTTAAAATAGAAAAAATATTTAATACTTATAATAATATCGTATCTAGACCATTTATTGTTTTATAATATTTATTATTATAAATAATTATTTATACATTGTACGTTTATGAAATATTCTTATTAGTTTTTTGAGAAGAAATTTGACAAACGTTTTATAATAGTAGTGAATCTGATTTAAAATTATAATAAAAAATTATTGTATATTAGTTTTATATAAATTGTAAATTATACAATATGTACATTATATAAATAGAAAAAATAGATCGTTACTAAAGAACGCATTTTTGTATCGAGATTTAATATATATGGGACAAAAAATTAATCCAAGGGCGATTAGAATTTCAGGGTCTGGACAATTACAGAACAATAAACATTTGGGAGCTTTTACTAATATTTGGTTTTCTGATTATCAATATTATTCTCTATTTTATCAACCTTTTTATATTAAAAAGACTTTAATGAGTATATTAATGAAATACTATAAAAATAGAGTACGTTTTTTAAAAGGGCGTCATCGACGTTTAAAATCATTATTTCGTTTTCATAATTTTTCTTGTTTTTATTTACCCTATAAAATGCAATTATTGTGTAGTATTCATCGCCATGCAAGCAATGGTTTACAACGTAAACATACGGCTTTCATTATGAAGCAAAAAAAAATTCCGTCTAAGAAAATTAAAAAATTATATGGTAAAAAAATAACAGATATGTCTTACTTACCGAAGATACGAGATTTGATCATTTCTAGTAGTTATTTAAAAAGACTTGAACTAGTAGCGGGATTAGTATGGAAAAAGACTTTGAAGAACCAATAATTATTAAGGAGGAATTTTAAAGGAGGAGTATATTCTATCCCTCAGCGAAGCTACTTAGCAATGCTACTTAGCAATGCTACTTCGAGAGTTATAAATATAATATTTATGATACTATTTATCCATACAATACGGTCTTCTTCATATTCATAGTGCAATAATACAACATATTTTAAACATGCTCTATTAAACCAAGAATAGCCCCTCAGTTATATGTATATTTATAGTTTTTTTCTAACAAATACTGTATTATTTTGTATTGGAGCATTAGGTACTTTTTTAAATAGACGTAACTTTATAAGTATGCTAATGTGTATTGAAATTATGTTATTAGCAGTAAATATGAATTTTTTAGCTGCTTCTTGTTATTTAGATGATATAACAGGGCAATTAATGGCTCTTTTTGTCATGACAGTCGCTGCAGCAGAGACAGCTATTGGACTTGCTTTGTGTGTAATATATCATAGACTTAGAGCCACATTGGATGTGGAATTTATAAATTTATTAAAAGGATGAGCGTAGCGAAGCGTAGCTCCCTCAGCGTAGCGAAGCTCCCTCAGCAAAGCTACTTAGCGTAGCTACTCAGCGTAGCGAATTGGATTATTACTATAGTAAATATTTTTAATATATAACTTTTACGAGCTCAAAAATCTACGATGCTTTTCTAAGTCGCTTTGCTCCTGCTATTATTATTTAGAGTATTATAGTCTCTTTTATTTATTTTAATCCTTTTTGCCCTTTTATCTTTTACTAAAAGATAAGTATATATTAATTCATTTTACGTATAGAGAGGATAGTTCAATAGGTAGAACGTTGGTTTCCAAAACCTAAAATGAGGGTTCAAGTCCTTCTTCTCTCGAAAAAAGTGATTAATACGCGATGCTTCCTAAAAGTCTTAATGAAATGCAAAATTAGCAAGTATAGCTCAAAGGTAGAGTATAACCTTGCCAAGGTTGAGGTTGAGGGTTCAAGTCCCTTTACTTGCTCTTATAAATATTAGATAATAAATATTGTCATACGTCGGGATTCACTTCTTATTTAAAGGAAGGGTCTAGCACCTTTGGCCGAGAGGTTAAGGCAATCGACTCATAATCGATCCTAGGCAGGTTCAATTCCTGTGGGGTGTAATATTAGAGCATTAAAAAACACGTACTGTTATATTCATAATTATGTTACCTAATAGCTTATAATTTATTATTACCTTTAGTTTATTTATTATTTGTTACATTTATTAATCACATTATATTTTTTAATATTAAATCATTGGAGATACTCAGATTCGAACTGAGGACCTCCTGCTTGCAAAGCAGGCGCTCTACCAACTAAGCTATATCCCCTAATAACTATAGTACATGTTTATAATAATGATATTATAAAAAAGATACTTTCAATAAATAATACTTCTTTTTTCTTTATTATGAAAAAGAGTAATTATAACCAATAATTCTTAAAGTATTCAATAAAAAAAGCATACTACAATCAATACTTTTTTGTTGTTTAATTTTTACTTAGTTATAAAAATTAAACACCTTACATTTAGGTGAGTAGCGGGAATTGAACCCACATTCACGGAACCACAATCCGGCGCTTAAACCTTTCAGCCATACTCACCAAATATTATAGGTTTTTCTTATAGTAGAAGTATAACCGTTATATTAAAGTATTTTATATTTTAATTTTTTAAATGTTTAAATATTAAAAAATATAGTTATATAATGAAATAATTGATTATTGGTAAACATAGCAGGGTGTAGCACAGCTGGTAGCGCGTTTGGTTTGGGACCAAAAGGACGTAGGTTCGAATCCTGCCACCCTGATATTTTAATTAATAAAAATAAGATGGTTTATTATGATGGAGCGTAGCTACTTAGCGAAGCGGAATACTATTATTTAGCTTGGTTGTCCATAATGGATCGTACCCGCATAGCTACCCTATTTTTCTAAAAAAAACAAAAATAAGAGTTTACCAAATTCATTTTTTAAGTATTATTATACATAATAACACTTAGTTTGTTGAGCTAGGTAGGACTTGAACCTACTACCTCACGCTTATCAAGCGCACGCTCTAACCAAGTGAGCTACTAGCTCTTTTATATTACAAGTTATTTTATAATAGTCTTTTTTTATAATCTTCCGTTTTTAAGTAATCTAATCCTAATGTTATCTGTCTAATAAATTCGCTTCGCTGAGTAGCTACGCTGAGGGAATAAATTAATCCTCTTTTTTTATTTTTAGGGAAGAAATTTGATAAGTATGTTTTTTCTATATCTTGCTTTTATTTTTTACGAGCAATTTTTAAAGAAAAAATTGAATAGAAAAGACTAGAGTATTCTAAAAAATATCTAAAATAATGACAAATAAAACAACAACTTTATGGACAGATTCTAATTTTTGGGCATCACCTTTAGAGTCTTTGGATATAATAACTTGGTGTCCTGAAATTTTTATGCTAATAGGAATTACTATATTACTAATTTATAGCATACATTACTGTGCCATTTTATATACAGAAATTTGTGGTGGTGAAATTCGTATTCTTAATAGTGTTTTTGGCCAAACAGCGATAAATACTAAAGATTATAAAAGTACTAATGTAAGTGCAGAATCAAAGAATGTAGTAGCCTATGGCTTTGAAAGTCGTTTTGTACCTCCTCTAAGTACATTATCAGCAGGTCCTAGAGATATGATAGGACACTTAACACAATGGTGCTCTATTTGGCTTCTTTTAACAATATTTGTTTTAATTACACACCCATGGGATCATTCCTTATTATTTAGTAGTTTATTCATACGTAGTAAATTCTCTGTAGGTTTATCTATTTTCCTTTTTGCTTATGCTTTTGTTTGTATCCAATTGAGTTCACAATGGCTTAGTTCTGCACGAGCAGCGCGTCATGTAGAATATTTTATTTTCATTTTAATTTGTTTATTTGGCCAACATATGTTATTACAGTCAGTTGATTTAATGAGTATTTATATTAGCTTAGAGTTACAGAGTTTCTGTTTAGCTATATTGTGTAGTCTAAATTATCAATCACAATTTAGCGTAGAGGCTGGAATAAAGTATTTTCTTTTAAGTGCTTTTTCTTCAGGTATCATGTTATTAGGTATTAGTCTAATTTATTGGAGTACTGGTTTAACAAATTGTATATCGATAAAAGAGCTACTATTTGCTTGCTACCAAGGTATGGAGATAGAGGAAGCAGGTAATATAATAAGCTTGAAAGGTATGTATGGTGTTGATTTACTTTTAATGTTAGGTGTGTGGTTTGTTTCATTAGCATTCTTGTGGAAATTGTCAGCAGCTCCTTTACATATGTGGGCCGCTGATGTTTATCAAGGTGCTTGGAGTAGTGTAACTTTATTCTTATCTACATTACCTAAAGTCGCTGTTTTTGGCTGTTGGATTAGTGTATGGCATGGTTTATGGTACTGTCTTTGGCCTGAAACAATGACTTTTTTTAGTGCATTATCGATGTTAGTAGGAGCTATAGCAGCTATGGGACAGGTTCATATGAAACGACTTTTGGCTTATAGTTCGATCAATCATATAGGTATCTTACTAATGGCACTTTGTAGTCAAGGCGGTTCTTCTAGCGCATTATTAACACACTTATTTATTTATTTATTAACATCTTTGGCAGTCTGGGGATTAATATTATGGCCTTTAAAACGTCCTGGTATTCAAAAAGCAGTTCTAACTCAGTATATTTGGGATTTTCAGATATTATGGAAAACACAACCTTTAGCAGCTATTACATGGGTTATTGTTATGATGAGTTTAGCAGGGCTTCCTCCTATTGCAGGGTTTTTAGGAAAACTAAGTGTTTTTTGGTGGACTTTAAACGCACATCAATATGCATTACTGGCAATTGCTTTATTAACTACTTTGTTAAGTAGCGTTTACTACTTACGTGTTGTTCGTATTATGTATATGGAAGCTAAACCCATTAAGAATTGGTCTAGTTTTACAGCTATGCATACCATAAATGCCTATTTAATAACTATTTCTTTATTAGGTTTATTGGCATTACTTTGGTATAGCAGTCCTTTAATATTATATACACATTTAATATGTTTAGTAGGAGCTTAATTTTCATCCGCACGGCGGTTAACATATAAATAGCATTAATTCTATTAAAGATTATAATAACAAGTCGCTAAGTCGTTGAGTAGCTTCGCTAAGTAGCTTCGCTGAGGGATAGAATATACTCCTCCTTATACACGTTTTACTTCCTTCTTTTCTTCTTATTATGTGTAGGGTTAACATATGCGGGGAATTTTATAACACTTTAACTCGTCGTTTTAATACGATAAACTATATGGCCCGTGTTCTTTGTCCTTGTTTATATCCCAACCTAAACAAAAGAGAAGTAAATGCTCTCTTTGAGTATTTTTTAGTATGGTAGTAGTATGTGAGATGTTTGATTATAAAGTGTAAAGTTGGGTTAGTATCTGCACTACTTTATTATTAAACAATAATCTTTATTATGAAATTGAACCATCCATATCATTTAGTTTCTTTAAGTCCTTGGCCTATAATGAGTAGCATTGCTGTCTTAACTACGGCTATGGGTGCTATTATGTATTTTCATAGATATGAAAACGCATATTTAATGTTATCTTTTGGTCTTCTATCTATTTTGTATTTCATGTTTGTTTGGTGGAGAGACGTTATTCGTGAATCCAATGCACACTTTCATACCACAAAAGTACAACAAGGATTACAAATGGGTATGATTTTGTTTATAGTTTCAGAGGCTATGTTTTTTGTTGGCTTCTTGTGGGCTTTTATACATTTCGCAGCACAGCCTTCTGTTTATTTAGGTAATGAGTGGCCTCCTGTTGGTATTATTCCGGTAGACTGGACACGACGTCCTCTATTAAACTCTGCTCTATTAGCAGCTTCTTATTTTAGTGCTAATGTAGCAAAATATGCTATGGAAATAAATGAAAAAAAACTTTGTAGTACTAATTTAATTATTACTATTTTATTAGGATTATTATTTTCTTATTATCAATACTTGGAATATTCTGACTCAGCTTTTACACTATCAGATTCTGTATTTGGTTCTACTTTCTTTATAGCTACGGGTTTCCACGGTTTCCACGTAATTGTTGGTGTTTTATTTCTTTTGGTATGTCTGCTTACTTTGAAAGAGGTAACACCAAACCATTGTGTTGGATTAAGATTAGCTGTCTTATATTGGCATTTTGTGGATATTGTTTGGATCTTTTTAATGGGAATTATATATTATTGGGGTAGTTATAGTAGACATGGTTAATATATAACCCCAATATCTTCAAAGGAAAAGATAATAAATACCTTGTACGTGTTTTTAATAATTTTTAATGCTTATTAATTTTACTTTATTGTTGCTGGGATAGCTCAGTGGTAGAGCAGTGGACTGAAAATCCTCGTGTCGCAGGTTCAATTCCCGCTCTCAGCATAAAAGATTCTACTATTGTGTTAAAATAGAAGCAGCGAGCCCCCTAATTATGAAGATATAGTATTTGTGATATTAGATACAATAAATATTAAATTTGTCTAGGGATTTTTATTTAATATTAACTAAATATAGAAATGAAAAAAATTAAAAAGTCACTGTAATATTCTAAAAAATATCTAATATGAGAAGGTGGCTGAGTGGTTATAGCGGCAGATTGTAAATCTGTTGTTTTTGACATCGTAGGTTCGAGTCCTACCCTTCTCAATTAAGTCAACATTTGAGCTATTATGGTGGGAAAAACTGTATCATGTAACGTGTATTTTTTGGGGTATAGCCAAGTGGTAAGGCAATGGATTTTGGTTCCATCATCCGCAGGTTCGAATCCGGCTACTCCAGACAATAATTAGTAATTACAAAAACCATTATTTGGTAATATATAATACACGTCCAATTTAATGCATATTACAGAATATCTTATCTTTTTTTTTTTCAAGGACCAGAAAAAGTTTTCGTTTTCTATAAGCATTTTTTAACTTTATGAATATTTGTAGGTTAGTGTTTGAATTTTAGAGCTTGATCCTGGCTCCGCCAAAACGCCATTGTTTGGCATGACACATGCTAGTGTATATACTACAGTGGAGTATATCGCGTACAGGTGAGTAACACGTGGGATTTTACCCCTATTTAACTACAAAGAATAGTTTAGGGATTAACTTACGTAAGATTAGGTTGTTGGGTAGGTAAAAGCTGCCCAAGCCAATAATCTTTAGCCTTCCTCAGCGGGAGATGGGCCACAGTGGAACTGAGACAAGGACCACCCATAGGCAGCAGTGGGGAATATTTGACAATAGGCTAATGCCTGATCGATCCAGAACAATGGAGTGATACTATAAAAGGTACGGTCCGGGAAAACTAAAGTCGTCAAACTCTGTATATATAGCTAGAATAATAGATCTGTCTATATATAAAGTCCCAACCAACCCTGTGCCAGCAGTTGCGGTAATACAGAGGGGGCAAGCGTTTGGTGTATTGACTGGGCTTACAGCGCACGTAGGTTGTTATTGTGTAGAAGCATATGTTTGCCATTGCATACCAATGGAAAAAGATGTCTTACCATATAACTAGAGTAGGTATCAGGAAAGGAGAACTTTTCATGTATAGGTGAAATTAGACCATATGAAAAAGAATGCCAAAGGCGAAGGCACTTTTCTAGAACCAAACTGACGCTCAGGTGCGGAAGCGCGGGGAGCAAAAGGGATTAGATACCCCAGTAGTCCGCGCCGTCAACTATAGGTGTGGGACGGAACCATTAATAATAATAGAAGTCATAGCAAAAGCGTAAACACCTCGCCTGGGGAGTACGACCGCAAGGTTGAAACTCAAAGGAATTGGCAGTATACGAGATCAGCGGTGGAACATGCGGTTTAATTCGATACAACGCGAAAAACCTTACCATATTTAGAATCATTAATTTGTAATCAAAAAAGTTGAAAGACTCGGGGAAATTACTCAAGATTTTTTATTAATGACAGGCGTTGCATGGCTGTCGTCAGTTCGTGGTGTCTAGCCGTTCAGGTTCATTCCTTGTAACGAACGAAACCCTTGTGTAAAGAAAGTCATTGTTTGGCTTATTTACAAAAAAAAGAGAGCCCTTGTGGGCTTTTTAACATAGCCTAATTAATAGGATGAGGATCACGTCAAGTCATCATGGCCCTTATGATATGGGCTACACGTGTGTGACATTGGTAATTACAAAAGGAAGCTATGGTATTAAACCGGCGCTATTCCTTAAAAATTATTACAGTTCGGATTGTTTTCTGAAACTCGAAAACATGAAGTTGGAATCGCGAGTAATCGCGGATCAGCACGCCGCGGTGAAAATTAGATAGTATCGTATGTGCACACATCGCCCGTCACGTTCAGAAAGTTTAGTGTGTTTGAAATTAGGACTCTTTAGGATAATAAAGGATTCCACTTAGCCTTTTTTATACTAAGTTTTTGATCTTTATTATACCTCAATGATATACCTTGGATAAAAGATGCTGAGCGATTTGAATGAAGTCGAAACAGGTAGTTCTAGAGGAATCTGGAGCTGAAAAGACAATAGGTAAGCTATTATAAAAAAGAAATAAAAGATCAATCTACAAGATAAAAGTTTGTGTACTATTTATGTTAAATAAAAAAGTCTCTTTGTTTTTAGGTGGATGTTTTATTTATAATAAATAATGAGCAAAGGATGAGCATAGCTACTCAGCGAAGCGAATTTCATTATGAGGCCGTTCTTAGCTCAGTGGATTAGAGCAATGATTTTCTAAGTCATTGGTCGCAGGTTCAAATCCTGCAGAGCGGAACAATGCAAAGTGATACAAATAATTATAGAACTTCAAAAAGCTATTAAAGAGTGACTTTACTAATAATTATTAAAGTCTAAACATGCGGATATGGCGAAATAGGTAGCCGCGTTTGACTTAGGATCAAGTGTTTACAAACATGCAGGTTCAAGTCCTGCTATCCGCAAAACGCCAAGTAGGGCAGTGGTGAGCCCATGGGGTTCATGCCCCCAAGGTCGTTGGTTCGAATCCAACCTTGGCGCTGGCGCTACTTTTGTTTATTATTTATATAACAAAAAGCAACTTTAATAGACTTTCTATAATAAATAGATTGTAATGTTTTGTAAGATTCAAACATAAGATTATTTACAAATTATGCATATAACTAAAGATTAATAAAAAATATATAATTTAGTGGAATATTTATGTTCATAAAGTCCGCACGAACACTTTTAGTAGAACTCGATTGCGAAGTTATTAACAACTATATGTACTTATAGTATTAGGGGAGACATAGTTTATTCTACTTTTAATATTAATATGTTATAATAATAGTATCTATTATACAGTTCTTGGTAACAAACTTAAGCTATTATAGGTTGAATCAAATAATATTTAATATTTACTATAAAGTAAAAAAATAGCCGTTTGTTAATCTTACAAGTCGCTGAGTAGCTACGCTAAGTAGCTTCGCTAAATAGCTTCGCTAAATAGCTTCGCTGAGGGATAGAATATACTCCTCCTTTAAAAAATTACGATTTAATCTAAATTATTTGTATGTTATGGATGCCTTGGCATCTGCCTTTCAGGGACGTTTTATACGAAAGGCCGTATTGAACAAATATGTATAATATACGGATCTCCCATAGGGAAACCAATTTAAATATAATTGCAATAGGAAATATCCTAGAGCTATCAATTATAAAATCAAACGAGAATCTGAAAGTAGTAAAGAACGAAATTGGAAAAAAAGGCCCTCGCAGATAAAAAACTATAGTATGTTTTTATAAGAGAATTTCTTTGAATAGTCTTGAAAACTAGCCATAGTAGGTGCAAGCCCTGTAAAAGAAATCACAAAAGCCTATAAATACGGGTGCTATTATGTGTAGGGGGTACCACCCTCCAAAAAAAAAAGGCAGTGACCGATAGTGAACAAGTACCGTGAGGGAAAGGTGAAAAGAAGTGGCGGCGCCACTAGTGAAAAAGATCCTAAAATAGCTTACAATACAGCAGTTTAAAGCCGTTATAAAGAATTCTTAAGTTATTTGACTTAAAGAATAATATGGTTTTGGCGTACCTTTTGCATGATGGGTCAGCGAGTCAATTTATATTGCAATAAAGCTTAAGCCGATAGGTGTAGGCGTAATAAAAATAGTTATTTATTCAGTAATAATAATTGTACCCGAAGCCGGGCGAGCTAATCATGAGCAGGTCGACGCCTGTCAGAGGATTACGAGGTAGAGGACTGAACCCGTTTCTGTTGCAATAGAATGGGATGACTTGTGATTAGGGGTGAAAGGCCTATCAAGCTCGGGCATAGCTGGTTTTTTGCGAAATCTATTTAGGTAAAGCGATAGTATTGGTAAATATTAAAACACGCGTTATCTGGTGTTACAGCACTTTTCTGGATAATGTTTTATGCGTTTAAGATGCGATGTCCGTAGAGTAAAATCGGAGAAGAGGGGGGTGCTGAACTTTTCAAATCTCTGGGAACTCCTAAGGAATATATTATCATGTACTATCAGTCAGACTTTGTGCGCAAAGGTTCAAAGTCTAAAGGGAAAAAGCCCAGATCTGTCGATAAGGTCCCTAACTTTTTATAGTAGCTTTGCTGCTTTAAGTGCTTAGTGGAATAAGCGATGCCTCCGCAAAGACAACCAGTAGATAGACTTGGAAGCAGCCATCCTACAGCGAAAGCGTAACAGCTCACTGGTTTAGCTGAGGTGAGCCTAATATATACGGGGCTCAAGACAATAGACCGAAGCGCAGATAGTTTCTATTATTTTATTTACTATTAGAAAAAAGAATAATCTAACCTGAGTATGCTTAAGAACTTAAAACAACATTATTGAGTTGCTTTTTTTCAATTGCTACTTCGTAATGCTTGTAGATAATAAACGGGTCCTTATTTTTTTTTAGTATTTATTATTTATCACATTTATAAATTCGCTACGCTGAGTAGCTACGCTCACCATATACTTGCGTATTATAATAGAAGCTAGGTAGCAAAACGTTCTGTAGATTTTTTAAGGTTTGTTGTGAAATAAACTGGAAATATCAGAAGTGAATATGCTGACATAAGTAACGACAAATTATAAATTAAATAGTTATTTGGTAAATAAATACTATTTTAAAATGGCCGAAAGTTCTAGGTTTTCTGCGCACTGTTAAACATCGCAGTAGTGAAACGGCCCCTAACCATACAGCCTACCGGCTTCCTTTGGGATGGGCTATTATAATGCATAGAGTCGCTTTGCTCCTCATTAACTTCTAGCTTATACTACAAATTTTAAGAATAAAAATAAGATTTTATATAGCATTTAAAGACAATGTTTTTATAAGATCCAGGAAATCTTTTTTTTTATGCACAGTAAAAGTAAGTATAATATTACTTAAAAACAATATTAATGTGCAGATTACGTAAAATTTAGTACCGTACTTAAACCGACACTGGTGAACTGGTAGAATATACTAAGGCTACGAGACAACTATGTAGAAGGAACTCGGCAAATTACTTGCGTGACTTCGGAGGAAGCAAGACTTAATTTTATATTATTAGAAAATAAATTAAGTGTCACTAAAGAGGGGATGGCGACTGTTTAACAAAAACACAAGACTCTGCTAAGTAAAAAAACAATGTATAGAGTCTGACTTCTGCCCAGCGCTGGAGAATAAAAATTATTGGTGTATGCTAATGGTTTGAAAGGCCTGCAAACGGCGGCAGTAACCCTAACTGTCCTAAGGTAGTAGCTGCCTTATCTTATCGAGAGATTAAGATTATACTTTCTGCGAAATGCTGAGAATTCTTTCAAAGAAAATCAGCAGAAGAAGCTCTCGATAGCTTCTTCTCAGAGACTAAGTGCAGATTATCTAGAGAAGAAAATGAATTACACTATAATACTTTTTATCCTTTTAGAATCTTTTTTATATTTATATGACATTTTTACAATAGAGTGCTATGAGAACCTACAGTGGCTTGCTTGTAGTATTATACCTTATTCTATAAATAAAGAAGAAAGGAAAATATCACCGGAATGGTTATTAGGTTTTACTGAAGCCGAAGGTACTTTTGCGATTGATATTAATGATGCTAAAGATATGAAACTAGGTAAGAAAGTACAATTATCCTTTATAATTACTCAACATTTACTTGATGAACAATTACTTCATGACATAAATCAACAATTTTTCTACGGTAAAGGATATGTTGAAAACTCACGTGATGCTAATAGCAAAGTAAAACGATTACGAATTAGAGATTTTCAAACTATTATAAACGTGGTTATTCCGTTTTACGATGCCAACATGTTCTATAGTAGAAAAAAACATGATTATACCGATTGGAGAACTGTGGCATTTATGATGCAAAAAAAACAGCATTTAACTGCGGAGGGTTTAGTTAAAATAATGGAAATTGAACAACTAATGAATAGAGGCAGAACAGAGGAAGGGTTAGCAAAAAAAATCGCCCGACGACTGTCTAAATCAATTCTTAAATAGTCTTTGTTGTCAATAGTTAGCGGTAAATATATTTAAAGAGGAGAAGGCTTTAGCCGCCTTCCTTTTAATAAGTTTTTAATGAGGAAACAGAAGGGGATAGGGGAGGGCTAAAGAAATATTCTTCGCTAGATAAAGATATAGTCCATTCGTAAATTGAATACGAATTTTTGAGCGAAATTCCTTGGCGCATAATTGGCGTCCCGCATGAATGGCGTAACGACTGTCCCGCTGTCTCCTACATAGACTCTGTGAAATTGAACTTTCCGTGAAGATGCGGAATCACTGACAGGGGACGAAGAGACCCTGTGCACCTTGACTATTTTTTGTTACTGCACAAAGCATACAAGAGTACAGAATAGATGGGATGCACTTTATTTAAAGTGTGATAGTGACATACCATCCTCTTCAATGTCTGCGTGCTTTTTATCGAATTAATATGATAATATAATAACAATTAGATAGTTTGTCTGGGGCGGAAGCCTCCTAAAAAGTACCGGGGGCGTGCTACGGTTGTTTTTATAGGATATATTCCTATAAGAGTGTAACTGCACAAATCAGCCTGACTGTACGATTTACAAATCAAGCAGAAACGCAAGTTGGCAGTAGTGACCCAGTAATATTTAGTGGAAATATTGCTGATCAACGGATTAAAGGTACGCCAGGGATAACAGGCTGATTCTCCCCAAGAGTCCATATCGACGGGAGGGTTTGGCACCTCGATGTCGGCTCATCGTGTCCTGGGGCTGTAGGTGGTCCCAAGGGTTGGACTGTTCGTCCATGAAAACGGTACGTGAGCTGGGTTCAGAACGTCGCAAGACAGTTTGGTTTCTATCTCTGTCAGAAAGACTGAGGATATTAGGATTTCGTACGTAAGGAACAGATCCTACAAACCTCTGGTATACGTGTTGTCATGTGGCATTGCACGAAAGCTAAGTTTGATCGTTTAACTGCTGAAAGCATCTAAAGTAGGAAACTGACTCCAAAAAAGGTCTCACATACGTGCCACATTAGCACGTTGATAGGTGGTAGGTGCTATTCTCGTGAGAGACAAAGCCATACCATACTAAAAGTATAGCCATTGTTATATATATATTTTTTTATACTGAATTTCTAAAAAAAAAATCAATTTAATAACTAATTTATATTATAAAGAATACATAGCGAATTTTTTTAACTATGATTCTTTATAATACTAAGGGTGCTCTCTAACAAAAGGAATAATATACTTTATCGTTCGAAGTATTTATATTCTTATATAGTATATTGTCGATATATTGTTCTTAGTGTTGTTTCCATTTCAAGGTTCTTAAATATCTTACAGGTCCCTTTCGTCTATTGGTAGGACATGGCCCTTTCAAGGCCAAAAAACGGGTTCGATTCCCGTAAGGGATAATAAGCTTTTTATATTTAATATTTATAATAGAGTTTGTTGTTCTATAACAAATAAAGATTCCGCTTCGCTAAGTAGCTACGCTGAGGGAGCTACGCTTCGCTACGCTCATTAATTAGTCATTTATATAGCACATGATAAAAGAAAGAGCATTGATACTTCTATAAAGTATAATAAAACTTTATTATACTTATTTTTGCTATTTTTTAATAGACTACCAACAATAAGTATAATATAAATACTTAGGCTTTTTAGTTTTATTTTCTAAGTCGCGTTGCTCCTCCTAACCTTTTATAATAGTACTAACATTAGAATTAATAATTCATTATTTGATTCGGAGAATCCATTTCTTATAAAATAAAAAAATATTGGATAAAAAATAAGATAAGCTATATATTTAAAAGCAAAGTTTTAACGTAGTTATATTATGAGTATAAAAAATAGAACTAGCCATGGAATTTAATAACAAAGTAGGTTTTAATCCTAGCCAAATAGTTACTATTAGTAAAGGTATTAATATCCAGAGTTCTCGTCGACAAATGTCACACATTTTATATATATATTGGGATTTGGGTAATCCGTGTGCAATACGTGTATACGCCCATAATGAATAAGCAGCACTTAAAACCATACTTAGACATGTTAATAGGCTAACTAATGAGTTATAAGAAAAAACACCACAAATAGTCAGAAATTCTGCGATAAAATTTGGTGACAATGGTAATGCCATATTAGCTAAAGAAAATATAAAAAATAGTAAACAAAAAATAGGCATTGTTGTTGCACACCCACCTAAATAACGTAATAATTTAGTGTGATGTCTATCATAAAGAATACCTACACATACGAAGAGTGCAGGAGACACGACTCCATGACTTAACATCATAAAAACAGCTGCTTCAGTACTTAAGTCATTTAAAGTAAATATAGCCATATTGACCATATTCATATGAGCTACTGATGAATATGCTATAATTTTTTTTAAATCAACTTGTCTTAATGTAGTTAAAGATGTATATATGACTGCTATTAAACTTAAGGTTGTCATAAGTGGACTATAATAACTACAAGCTTCTGGTAATAATGGAATACAAAAACGTAAAAATCCATAAGCTCCTAACTTTAATAAAACACCTGCTAATAAAACAGAACCGGCCGTCGGTGCTTCAACGTGCGCTTCTGGTAACCATAAGTGTAAAGGAACCATAGGTATTTTAACAGCAAATGCTGCAAAAAAGCCCCACCAAAGTAAAAGTTGACGATCAAAACTCCAAGAATGATTATATAATAATTCTAAGTTTGTTGTACCTGTTTCTGTATATATCAATAACAAACAAGGTAACATAATTAAAGATCCCATTAAAGTATATAATACTAATTGATAAGCTGCTCTTATTTTACGATCACGGGAGCCTCCTAATCCTATTATAATAAACATCGGTATTAAAATACTTTCATATAAAATATAAAAACAAAGAAGATCTAAAATACACCAAACAGCTAATAACATCCCTTCTAATAATAATAAACTAATCATAAATTCTTGACAACAGCGTTTCATAGTATTCCAACTACATAAAATACAAGTAGGGAATAAAAAAGTAGTTAATAGAATCATCCAAAGAGAAATTCCATCTATCCCTAATTCGATACTTAGCCATATAGTACCTTTCCAACTTTTTTCTATTTTAGTCACCTGTTGGAACATTTCAACACTACTAGCATCAAAAGTAGCCCATAACCATAAAGAAAAACAAAAAGTAATGAATGATATTATTAAAGCAGTACTTTTATTTAGTTGTTGATTTGCGGGTTGTAAGAAGATCAAAAAAGCACCAATAATAGGTAAAAAAATTAAATATAAAAGAATTGAATGTGGTGATGGCACACTATAATAATTAATAGATTCTACTATCGGTGCCCCAAAAGCAGTTTCTATATTCAAGCCTAGTATTACAAGACTAATAAAAGATACTATAGATAATTTGCGACCTATAGAGTAACAATAAGAAATTTGTGTGTAAAAATTAATATTGTTGTAAATTAAAGTCCAATTCGCTTCGCTCATCCTGTTTATATACGAAAGTAATGTTAACATAATAAAAAAAGTAAATACATTAAGAATGATTATATTAAAAAAAACTATAACTATCATACAAAGTATTTTATAATATATTAAGTTATAATATATTCTATTACGAAAAATAATAGTTTTTACATATAATATTTAAGTCAAACTTTTGTTTCTTTATCTAAAAAAGTAAAAAATAACTATTTAAGCGTAATAATAAAAAAAAGATCTAGTTAATTATAGGTATAGTAGGACTTGAACCTACAACCTAAGGATTATGATTCCGTCGCTCTACCTTTTGAGCTATATACCCTTAATACAATATACGTGTCGTTTCTATAATGGTATTTATTGAAATAGTAAGGATGAGCGTAGCGAAGCGTAGCTCCCTCAGCTACGCTCCCTCAGCGTAGCTACTTAGCAATGCTACTTAGCGAATTGAATATTATTTTTACAAATGGGTGTGACAGGAGTTGAACCCGTAACCACTGAGTTAAAAGCCCATTGCTCTACCATTGAGCTACACACCCAGTAAAAGGATGAGCGTAGCTTCGCTGAGGGAGCGTAGCTGAGGGAGCTACGCTTCGCTACGCTCATCCTTAATATTATCACGGAGGTTTTCATTATTTTTTTTGTTAAAGTTCCTAATTTCAGAACAATATAGCAGAAAATAAAGTCTCTAAGTTTTAAAGTCTTTAGTAAGTAAGTAACATACTAAGAAAAGATAATACTTATCAATAGGAAGGCGGCTAAAGCCTTCTCCTCATTAAATTATTTTTTTTTATGAAATAAAAAAAAAATATTATGCATTACAATTCATGAAAAAACTATATAAAATATACTAGAATGACTGTTTCTTAGTATATACTTGTTACTAGGAGTGCTCTTTTATCTTTTTAAAGTTTTTTAATTTGTAGCCTTAATAGTCCACACTGTCCAAGGAGCTGTAGCTAAAACTAATAGTACAATAAATAAACTACGCATCGGTACTGTACTATAATCCGCAACTAATAACCACATTCCTAATAATATACAAACTTTATAAATAATTGCATAATCGTGAACTGTTCCAGTTTGAAATTTTTTGAATGCTGGAACGTATTTATTAAAAATTGTATAACTAATTCCACGGGGTCCTAATAATTCTAATATTCCTTTGTCAATAAAGACCCAAGTAGAAGAGCCCCAATCTAAAACACGTTTTGCTATTTGCTGATTATAAACAATATCAAATTGCCAACGTGTTAAAGTAAATAAATATAATGTACGTAACAATGTAATAGTACACCAAGGCATAGGCCATGAATAAAAAACGGAACCTAGTATACCTAGAAGAACAGCCATAAACGGAAACCATGCGACGGTAATGGGCATAAAATGACAACTAATCCATTGTCCTGTTGTAGGTATAGGATTTATTGACCAGTTCCAAAAATCAGTACCCATACCTATTAACATATCTACAGTCCAATAACCTAACCAAATACTGCCGATAGATAATAATAAAAGAGGCATCCACATTACAAAAGGGGTACTACCTGATGGTAACTCATTACGACGTGCACTGACCTCACTAATAAAGCTACACCATAATAATCTGAAAGAATAAAAAGATGTAAAAAAAGCTACTATGATCAAGCAATAATAAGCAAAAATACCGCTAGAATTCCAACTAGCCCAACTATATTCCAAAATAGAATCTTTTGAAAAGTAACCAGAAAGAAAAGGCCAACCTACTAAACTAAAAGTACCTAGTAACATAGTTCCCCATACCCATGGCATTAATCGCATAACACCACCATGTCTTCGCATATCCTGGACATCTGCTACTGCATGAATGACAACACCGGCGCTTAAAAATAATAGTGCTTTAAAACAAGCGTGTGTCATTAAATGATAGATAGCTAAAGCATAATGAGATAAACCAAGGCTTACCATCATGTATCCCAATTGACTACAAGTTGAATAAGCTATTACCCTTTTCATATCATTTTGAAATAAACCACAAGTAGCTGCCATTATACTAGTAAGAGCTCCTACAAATGTTAAACATATTCTACTTATTTCACTATATTCCCATAAGAAACCTGTACGGGCTATAATGTAAACACCCGCTGTTACAAGGGTGGCTGCGTGGATTAAAGCCGAAACTGGTGTTGGGCCCTCCATTGCATCCGGTAACCAAGTATGAAGCAAAAATCCTTAAACGAAAGTTTAAGGTTGGACTATATCATCACCTTAAATTAAAGGTGTCTCGAGTGTAGTCTCTGGGGGTGTAAAGGGGCCTCATTTATGAGAATAAAATAATATAATGATCAAAGCCCGGAAATTACAGATTTTTTAAATATTTTAGAAGTTTCAGTTCTTTATCTAAATCTTTTATAACATTTAAATTTGAAACATTGTTTGAATCTTTTCTATGTAACCAAATTTTTTTCCATAAATTAAAAGATTTATATTTGGAAGAACGTAATGGAAATTCAGACATATAATTTATAATATTATCTAATTGTAAATAATTTATAACTAATCTATCACAATTTTTCGATTTTTCTACATATCCTTTTAATAAAGATGAAAAAAATTTAAGTTCATTTTTACTATCTTTTTGAGCTAACATATATCTTTGAATTATTTTATAATATCCATATTTTTTATTCTTATAAATAGATACTGTAAAACAACCTTCCGCATCTGTAAAACCAGAAAGCCATCCGTTACTTAAAGAAGGTAAGAAATTAGAATCTATTACTTTAATATTAGAATTATGCTTCTTATTATAAGAATTCACCCATAATTTAAATTGTTCCTTTCTTTTTGGTAAATATAAATTACCATTAAATATATTAATTAAAGAAATAATTTGGTGTTTAGCTTTAATAGTAAAAAGAGCTTTTTTTCTATCCTTATTAAAATGAATAGAACCCATATTTAATTCAGCTTTAATTTCATATAAAAGAGGTAAATCTACTATATGTAAATGAATTGTAAATATAGGTTTTTGACCCGAAATATAGAAACATCCATCACCTTCAACAAATCCTATAAACCATTCTAAAAATTTCTTATCTATTTCCTTTCCCTGCTGATTATCCCCATGTTTTTGAAATTTTTCCGGGTACAAGTTGCCTAAATTTAAGGACTTAAAAGATAGTGTACCATTAATGGCGGATTCAAAACTGTAAGAGGAGTTTCCAGCATATCTCAAGATTATAAATAGAATAAAATTTTGATAATATTTATATAAATTTATAATATTATCTACTTTTTTATTAATATCAAAGGCCTTCATTGGACCAATCTGTGCTGATTTACCTAATACACCTAATAATAATAGTAAACAAATATAATCAATATGGGCAGCTTTCATACCATTGGCAGCTAGTACAGTAAAATCAGTACTTCCTAAAAACCACCACATTAACATAATACTAATCATTAAGAAAGTATCGGATACACGATTAACCAACATAGCTTTTATAGCACTTTTAGTAGCAGAGAGTCTATGGAACCAAAAGCTGATAAGTAAAAAAGAACAAACACCAATCCCTTCAAAACCGACCAGCATTTGCAACATATTATCAGCACTTACTAATATAAGCATAAAAAAAGTAAATAATGATAAATAACTCATAAAACGTGGCAAGTGTGGATCTGTTTGCATATAGCCTAATGAATAAATATGTACACACAAACTAACCATGGTAACTGTAAACATCATACAGGCTGTCAAACTGTCAAAATACATACTCCAATACACACTAATGCTACTAACCGAAAACCAATTACCTAATGTAATATATACAGGACTACCCTGTATACCTACTTCGTACAATATCAAGGTACTTCCTATAAAACTTATAAACATTCCTATTATAGTTAGTATTCCACTACCTCTACTTCCTATAAAACGACCTAATAAGCCAGCAGAAGCACTGCCTAAAAAAGGAGAAAAAACTGCTAATAAATACATTTTTATTCAATATATAAAAAAAGAAAAAAAGAAATCAAAAATCTTCTCTATACTATAATAACAAAGGCTAAAGCTTTTATACTTTGTATAAAGGTTGAGGGCGGAATTGAACCACCATAATAAAATTTGCAGTTTTACGTATTACCTTTATACGACTCAACCTTTATAAACAACTATAAAAGTACGCTGAGGGAGCTACGCTTCGCTACGCTCCTTAGTAGTTAATAATAGTAATATTGTTTAAAATAGAATAAGTCTTTCTATACGCATATACTAAGAAAAAAGCTAAATATCATAATACATTTTACTAAAAACCAACCCTTACTAAAACTCGCAAGTCGTTGAGTAGCATCGCTAAGTCGCTACGCTCCTCCTCATTAGTATTGTAGTTTTATATTAATAAAAAGAATAAGAATTTAAATCAAACTAGATACATACTCATAGTGGGACTTGAACCCACACCCTTAAGGAACAAATTTTAAGTCTGTCGTGTCTACCTTTTCCACCATATGAGTAATATAACAAAAAAACTGGACGAATTAAAGAAAACTATAGTTATAATAATATTAAGCGAATATAGCTCAGTCGGTAGAGCAGAAGCCTTCCAAGCTTAATGTCGCGGGTTCGAATCCCGCTATTCGCTAGTTTATAAATAAAAGGAATAATATTACACGCTCGGCAGGATTCGAACCCGCAACTTACAAGTCCGTAGCTTATTACTCTATCCTATTGAGTTACGAGCGTATAAAACGCGTCATTATATTAATTATACACTTATCATATATAAATTGTACATTTTTAAAAAATATTTTTTTATTAATATATCTTTAGTTCCAATCTAAGGCTCCCTTTTTCCATTCATAATAGAAACCAACAATTAATAGTGGAGTCAATATTATTAAAAATAGTTGTACTGATCTGTAATATTCTTTTTAAAACAATCTTTTTTCTTTACTTTAATAATACTATTTCAATAGTGCTCCTCAAACCGTGCAAGATAGTTACCTATCACACGGCTTTATAACAAAAAAAAGTACTAACATTAATACATATTATATATTTATTAATTATTTATTTTCATTATTCATACAAACAATAATAAAAATAATATTTAATATATAGTAATGTTTTATCTGTTTTTTGCCTAGGTTTCTTCCCTTTTGCTCCTTTTTTTACAAAAAAGCGCTTTCCTATTACTAGGCCTCTTTCGAGTAGGCAGGTACTACAAACCCTCCGCCCCGTATAATATGCTTTATATTCTACGGTTCACCGGTTTTACCGATTACGCTATAAAGTAGAAAATAACTGTTGTGCTTATAGCATTGATAATGTTAGAGTTTATCAAATTAGAATCTCTATAGGCTTTGCCAGATATCATTATGGATTATGATTCTGTAGAGATAATATTAGTAGTTTTTATTTTAAAGAAAACTACTAATAAGTAGGTCTTTGGCCTTACAATGCTTCGCATTTACAATAAAGTTCAACATAATTTCTAAGCTACACTCTTACAATAATTTTTTTATCGTAAAAAGAATATTTTATTACCTTTCGCTATTATACTCTTTAACAACATGCTATTGTCCTCGTAATTACGTTTTTACCGAGTAAGTCGTTAGTGTTTTACCATAAGCCTCTATGATATCTTCGTTTATATAATAAACTAAGTAATTTAATCGGCAACATCACGGTCGCCCTCCATAAAAAGAAAAACATAGTCCAAAAACCAGTCCATCCAACTATAGTTAATCCTACAGCCCATGGAAATAAATAAGCTACTTCGATATCAAAAATAATAAATAAAATAGCAACTAAATAAAAACTAACTTCAAAAGGAGAGCGTGCTTCCCCAAAAGGATCAAAACCACATTCGTAAGCAGACGCTTTCTCAATATCAATCCTACGGGGCGACACAATCCAATTAACGATAATAATAATTAATGATATTATAATACTAAGTATTAAATAGATAAATACTGATAAATATTCTGTCATATTAGATTTATACTGTAAAAAATGCAAAACAATTATAGTTTTAAAAATAAAATAAAAAAATAAGCCCAGTTTATCACTTTATATTCCAGTTGCGTAATAAAGTATTTATTATAATATAAGAGCCATCTATTAGTATTAGAAAACTTAAAAATACCTATTTTGAGTAGCTACGCTGAGGGAATAAATTAATCAATTTTTATCAATTTTTGAATTTTTATTATATAAACTAAATTGGTGCTCTAACAATCCTACAAAAGGAGTTATAATAAGAAGATACATAAAAAACCAAACAGTAGCTAATTGGCCAATTAAAATATATGGCTGTTGGACTGGTTCTTGACCTATCCAAGTAAGTAAAAAGCAATCAGCAATAAAAGTCCAAAAGAAAAAATCATGAATAGGACGAAAAGCAGCACTACGTGAAGGTGCCATATGTAGAAAAGGTAATAAAAATAAAGAAATAAAAACTAAACCTATAGCGGCAACCCCTGCTAATTTATTAGGAATACTACGTAAAATAGCATAAACCCACAGAAAGTACCACTCTGGTACGATGTGAGCTGGTGTTGAATAAGGATTTGCTGGAATATTATTATCGGGATGAGATAAAATATCTGGATAAAAAAATACTAAAACAGCAGCAAAGAATCCTAATGCTATAATTCCCACAGCATCTTTACTTGTATAATATGGATGGAAAGGGATTTGATCCGCTTGAGCAGAGACTCCAATAGGGTTTGTAGATCCGTATTGATGTAATGCTGCTAAATGCAAAATAATTAATCCCGCTAGTAAGAAAGGTAATAAATAATGAGCGCTATAAAAACGATTTAGAGTAGGATTGTCTACACTGAAACCTCCCCATAACCAAGCAACTATATGATTACCAACTACAGGAATAGCACTAGCTAAGCTTGTAATAACAGTAGCCCTGTTTCTAGTTAGATTGCGTATACTTATTTATACAGGAAAAAACTACTTTTTAATCTAACCTCCAAAGTCTTACACTTTTAGTTATGAAATTAGCTATGCCTCTCTAGTAAGGTTCAGACTTTAAATGAAACAATCGACTATACATTAAGCACCATCACAGGCACCCACTGGTGTTTATTTATAATTTAATTATTATAAAATGTTTCTAGTCTGTAGCAATTCTACGTAGAACTGACGGTCTTGACATAAAAAGTTAATGTTATTAACCGTTTTCACCAGCATCGCTAATAATTTAAGCCTCAATTCCTTACGTAAGTTCTCTTGAGGTATTTTCTATTAACTATATTTTCTTTTTTTTTAACGTTAAGTTATACTTAAGATAGTGCTTTTTTCTAGAATTAATAAAATAAAAATAAAAAAAAAATATTTAGGGCGCTCACCCCATAGACTCATTTGCATATGCACTCGATTACTTATTTTATTTAAATAAAGAAAGTGCTTTCGACTGTACATTAAGCCCCTTTACAGGAACCCATTGATGGGCCAGTCTGTTGCGATTGGGCAAGCAACCGACGGTCTTGACATAAAAAGTTAATGTTATTAACCGTTTTCATCAATATTACCATATTATATAAAAACATTATTAATTAGGTTGGTATTATTAAAATAATAAGACAAGTCGCTGAGTAGCTACGCTAAGTAGCTTCGCTAAATAGCTTCGCTAAATAGCTTCGCTGAGGGATAGAATATACTCCTCCTAATTTAATTTTCTCTTGTTTTCTTTTTCTCTTGCCAGTTACCAGATAACAAAAGAATTTTTTTTGTTAGTCTTTATATAATATAATTATGCCCTTTTACCATATAAAATATAAATATATGACTTATTCTTCTCTTCTTAAAGAACTTACAAATTGACTAACTAGACTCTTTTATAATAGCTAATCCCCATCAAATATTAAAGCACTTTATAGCTTTATAATAGGGGCAATTATTTGTAAAAAAAAAATAAATAAAAAGGACATTTAGGGCCAATTAAAGAACCCCATGGAAGCACATACATCTCTCATAAAGTATACTTTAAAAAAATGCAAAAGAAAATGATAAAATTAGATAATATTTAAAGCTACTGAGAGCCGACTGTACATTAAGCCCCTTTACAGGAACCCACCTATGGACCAGTCTGTTGCGACTCAATACTAAGCCGAAAGTCTCTATATATACTATACAAAAACGTATGTATAAGAAAATTGACCTTTTTCATAGATGTTGCCTCTGTTACTTAAGAAAGTAATTTTCTAGTATTAGTTCTATTACTTTTTATAACAGGACTATAATTAATTAAATATTATTTGAATTTTATAATTAATACAAAGTACGAATACTATTTATCTATATTTTATAATATTTATAATTAACCATTTTTGGCCAAAAAACCAATAAAAGCCGTCATTATCATTAATAATAGAATAACGACTCCTAAAATCCAAAGAGCTTCACGTGGTCTAGCATAACTACTATAAAAAAATCCTTTAAAAATATGCAAATAAACTACAATAAAAAACAAACTAGCACCATTAGCATGAATATAGCGTAATAGCCATCCAGAAGGTACATCACGCATGATCAAATAAATATATAGTTTTTGAATACTAACTAATAAAAAGAGATTATATACTATATTAAATATTAAATATACGTATAATAGTATGAATGTAGATCATTCTATATATTATTTTATGGGACTATATTATCTAAAAACATTGTAATGAATTTAGTTCCGGATATAGTCTCTGAGACAATTTTTTATTAAAATGACCTGCTGATCTTTTCATTATTTTATTGACTAATGAAAAAATAATGATAAAATTCCCAGAATACAACGGAATTTTAACAACACATCATGCGTTTTCAACAAAAAATGCTGTACACTAGAAAAAGCTAAATCAACATGAGGTGCATAGTGCATTGCTAATAAAACCCCTGTTACAATCTGTACAACTAAACAAATACCTGCTAAACTACCCCAGTTCCAACTAATATTAAGGTTACTTGGAGTAGGATAAACAACAATATGTTCATTAACTACACTTAATAATGGTTGACGCCATAAAGAATAACGTAGTTGAACACTATGACTGTCTGTATGAAGGCGGCTAACCCCTTCTCCTTTCGAAAATATAGTATTTTTTGTATTCATTATAATGAGTGTTATACCAATAGTATAAAATAGAGCTCTTTTTATAAAGTTAAAGTATACTATTTTACTTTTTTGATCTAAAATAACATTATAGAATATTAAATTATCATTATACTCTGTCTACATGGAGTAACTAGATGTACTATGAATTATCTCTTTTTATGTCTTCATTCTTTTTGTATCAAAACAAATTATTTTTTATTTATATTTACCAGGAAAAGTGGCTGAGAGGCTTATAGCGTTGGCTTGCTAAGTCAATATTTCTTTTATAGAAATCGCGGGTTCGAATCCCGCCTTTTCCGTATATATACCGATTAATAACAAAATTAAAAAAAATTTGGAATAGTTATAAGACTTATCCAAAAAGAATTAAGAAAGCAACTAACAAGGTGAACAATGCAATAGATTCAGTTAATGCAAATCCTAATAAAGCATAACCCACTAATTGACGAGTAACGCTAGGATTACGTGCCGCACTACTAATCAAAGCACCGAATACTACACCAAGTCCTGCTCCAACACCAGCAAGGGCAATCGTAGCCATACCTGCCCCTAACATTTTTGCTGCTTGTAACATAGTTTTTTAAACATTTATAAAATAGGAGGGGTTTCCTATACTTTAGGTTTTTTTAATTTTGAGAGTACTTAAAACCGCCCTGCATCTAAAAAAATACTATAGGATTCGAACCCATAATAATAGTATTTGAATACTTTAATAAATATAAATAGTCAAAATCTAAAAGGATTTTTGTGTTATCATACAAAAATAAAATAAAAATTGTGATATTTTACAACATTTATTATATTAAATAAAATTCTGTTCTTTATGATATTAAAACATAATAGTAAAAAAGCTCCCTAAGTAGGATTTGAACCTACGACCTTATGGTTAACAGCCATCTGCTCTACCACTGAGCTATTAGAGAATACATATTGATATATTAATGAATATCAAAGAAAGTTGCGTTACTCTTTAGAGATATTTGGGTCCTTTTTATTTTAAAGTTATATCTGTATTCAATAAAAAATGATAGCAAATACAAAGAATTTAAAAATAAAAAAGTAATATTGTTAGACATATATTATAATGTTAGACATATATAGTATTCATTGAGTAAATAGTAGAGTTCTATTCCGCTTCGCTAAGTAGCTACGCTGAGTAGCTACACTGAGTAGCTACGCTGAGGGAGCTACGCTGAGGGAGCTACGCTGAGGGAATAAATTAATCATAAGGTAGTAACTCTTCTTTTTTCATTTTCTACGATTTTTTCAAATGTGGATTACAAATATTTTAATAATTATATTACATATTTTAAGTATTTTGGTACCTTTATTACTGAGTGTAGCTTTTATGACATTAGCAGAAAGAAAAGTAATGGCTTCTATGCAACGTCGCGTAGGTCCGAATGTATGGGGTTTCTGTGGAGTACTACAACCGTTATTAGATGGTTTGAAATTATTTGTTAAAGAGCCTGTATTGCCTGCAAACGCAGACCAACCGTTATTTGTCTGGGCACCTATGTTTACATTTATAGTCAGTCAAATAGGATGGTCCGTAATTCCAGCAGACCAAGGGGTTGTTTTAAGTGATGTCAATTTAGGTGCAATGTATTTATTATCTGTATCTTCATTAGGAGTTTATGGGATAATGATTGCAGGTTGGTCAAGTAATTCAAAATATGCTTTCTTAGGTTGTTGTCGTTCTGTTGCTCAAATGATTTCGTATGAATTACCCATGGGCATTATTCTTATGACTGTCTGTTTAATAGCAGGTTCTCTAAATATATCAGAAATTATTGCATGTCAAAAAAACATTTGGTTTGGGATTCCTTTATTTCCTTTAATGATTATGTGGTTTATTTGTTGTTTAGCTGAAACGAATAGAGCACCTTTTGATTTACCAGAGGCTACTGTTTTGGCCTTATGAAAGATCACTATATGCTGAAAAATATTTATTATACATATTAAAAAAATAATCAGCAAGAAACCTTGATTTTTTTTTATAGTTCTTTATATATAGTAGATAGTATTTTGAGGTTCTTCAGAGATTACACGTGATCCTCTACGAACAATGAGTTCGGTTAGAGATAATATAATCCTATATATATATGAAAAAAAACTATTTTTATTATTTTTTATATATTAAATATTTTATAAAGTATTAATATCTAGAAATATAAATATATTCTTAATATTATATAGTCGTTTAGAATAGTATTGCTACTTTGATTTTTAGTTACCTAAAAAATAATTATTTGTCAGAGTTTTTTACTATATATATAAGGAAGCCGAATTAGTAGCGGGTTATAACGTAGAATATTCTTCTATGGGTTTTGCTTTGTTCTTTATAGCAGAATATACGAATATGCTTTTAATGAGTACCCTATGTGCTTTATTTTTCTTAGGAGGTACGTTACCGCCCTTTTCAATATTAGATACTATATTACCATTACCTGGCAGTTTTTGGTTAGCATTTAAAATGACTTTTTTTTTATTTTTATTTGTATGGGTTCGCGCTACACTTCCTCGTTATCGTTATGATCAATTAATGAGGCTAGGGTGGAAAGTTTTTTTACCATTATCTTTAGGCTTTTTCTTAGTAACTGCCGTACTCGTTTTAAGTTTTGAAACATGGCCATTGGCTACATATTAGATATATATATATACATAAAAAATATCATATAAAATATTTATACATTGTACGTTGATGCAACTATAATGAGCTTCGCTACTCAACGTAGCTACGCTGAGGGAATAAATAAATCCTTTTTAGTTTATATTTTATATAGATAAAAAAACATTTTAACAAAGAACGGCGTTGTAATATAATAAAAATAGTGAACGTCGGGGGTTCGAATCCCCTCATAAATGAATGTATAATTTTTTGAACAATTTATGGGCAACGCCTTTTTTTTCATATGCTGATACACCACAGCCATGGCAAATGGGGTTTCAAGATCCTGCCACAGCTACAATGCAAGGTATTATTGACCTGCATCATGATATTGTTTTTTTTATGATTGTTATATTAACTGTAGTATCATGGTTTGGTTTACGTATACTTAATCGTTTCCATTATACAACACAAACTAGACCTGAGCGTATAAATCATCATACAAATTTAGAACTTTTTTGGTCCATTATTCCAAGTTTAATAGTACTAAGTATTGCTTTACCTTCATTGACTCTCATTTATAGTATGGATGATCGAATACAAAGACCGGGATTAACAGTAAAAATAATAGGTCGCCAATGGTATTGGAGCTACGAAATGCGCGATCATTTTGTTAATAAAACAAAAGTGGATATGGATTCTTTAATACAGATAATGGATGCTCGTTATTCAACAAGTAACTAAAAAAGAGTCCTTTAAATATTATAATAAATTACTTTTACCTTTTAGGAGAAGGCGTCAGCCGCCTTGTAGGATATCCTTATAAAAAGAGCTAGGAGAAGGCGTCAGCCGCCTTCAATCTGTTACAAAGTAAAATTTATATTTGTTAAAAAATAAAATGCCAATGAATTTGAATGCGACTCCTTATTTATCATCCTTTTGGTCTCGATGGTTGTGTTCGACTAACCATAAAGACATTGGGTTTCTTTATATTATTTTCGGAGCCTGGGCAGGAGTTATTGGAACAACTTTATCTGTTTTTATTCGTATGGAATTAAGCGCACCTGGTAATCAATTTTTAGCAGGGAACGGCCAACTTTATAACGTTATTATTACAGCTCATGCAGTTTTAATGATTTTTTTCTTAGTAATGCCTGCTTTATATGCAGGTTTCGGTAGCAACCAATACCAATTATGTATGATTCCTTTGAGAATAGATTTCTCAAATTTTTTATTTGCGAAAGAAGATTCCAAAAAGGACTCTTCCGGACTACTTCGAATAGTAAAAAAGAAAATAAAAAACAAACATAAAAAGAATTTTGGTTCTTTTTTGGCTGGTCTAATAGAGGCGGATGGTTCAATCTTTGTTCCAACACTTGAATCAAAGGGATTGAACCCTATTATTAAAATATGTTTTCATATTAAAGAATATCCTTTGGCTCTCCATTTACAAAACATTCTAGGTTATGGCCGTATGAATTATCCTAGAGAAGGGAAATATTTTACATTCGAGATCTCTGATTATGCTGGTCTTTATTATATATGCTTTTTAACAAATGGTTATTACCGTACTCCTAAAATTGAAGCATTCCATAGATTAGTTGATTATATGAATGTTCGTTCATTGTCTTATCTGAACTCGAAAGGAGTTTATCACTATACTGCTATAACGAAAAAAGAACTAGACACTTCCCCTATCTTAGAAAATTCTTGGTTAGCAGGCATGTCCGATGCGGATAGTAACTTTAATGTGATTATATCGAAGCGTAGTGATAGTCAACAAATTCGTATTCAAACACAATTTAGAATCGAATTAAGAACAACATATCATAGAGCTTCTGATAATATTTCATATTTGGAAATTATGACGACCATTGCGAATGCTTTTGGAGTGAAAGTATATAGCCGCCCTCGTTTATTAAAGGGTACAATATGTTATTCTTATTTTTTTGTAGCAGGTTCACAGGCATCCACCGAGAAAGTGGCTTCTTATTTTACGAAATTTCCATTATATTCAAGTAAATTTATGGATTTTTTGGATTGGAATCAGATAAGATTAAAAGTATTAAAACGAAGTATAATGTCTCTGCAACCAGAAAATATTGAAGAATGCAAAAAAGAAAACAGGGTATGAATGAATCTCGTACGTTTTTTAACTGGGATCACTTAAAAACATTAAAATAATATAAAACGAAGGGTCTTGGATTTTATAAATAAAAATCTATCATACATAAAAACAGTTGCCGCGCTATATGGTAACATATTGATGATAACATCACTATTTTCGGGAAAAATAACACTTTTCTAGGCTAATATTTATAGACTTATAAAAGATATACTCAAAATCCGAAAAAAAGAATCTCCATTCTTTCTTTTCTCAGAGACTATACGTGATGAAACCTTCTAGATAATATTAAATGGAAGGTTTATTATATAGTCCATTTATAGGTACAAATGAACTGGTTAGTACCTGTCATGATAGGAGCTCCTGATATGAGTTTTCCTCGACTAAATAATATAAGTTTCTGGTTTATGCCACCTTCTTTATTATTATTATTATTATCAGCGCTTGTGGAACAAGGACCAGGTACTGGCTGGACGGTTTATCCTCCATTAAGCTCAGTTTTGAGTCACTCAGGACCATCTGTAGATTTAGCTATTTTAAGCTTACACGTATCGGGTATTGCTTCTATTTTAGGGTCTATTAACTTTATAGTTACTATTTTAAATATGCGAGCACAAGGAATGACTATGTATCGAGTACCTTTATTTGTTTGGTCTGTTCTATTAACAGCGATATTATTAGTACTTTCTTTACCTGTATTTGCAGCAGCTTTGACTATGTTATTAACAGATCGTAACTGGAATACAAGCTTCTTCATCCCTGCTGGTGGTGGGGATGTTATCTTATATCAGCACCTTTTCTATAGTAAAAATTATAATAAAAACGAAAGTCGCAATGCTACTAATCATAGTGGCTTGCTCCCCCTTCAAATATTAGTACCTTATAAAGAACGCAGCGATACGTTAAATTACGCTACGCTTCGCTACGCTCATCCTAATTTTTTTGATAATTTTTACTCGTCCTTTATAGAATATCATAAAAACTTACAATGTAAAAATAATAAGGATAGTAGCTACCCTCTTCCATCAGAAAACTTTTTATATTGGTTAATAGGATTTACTGAAGGAGATGGTCACTTTGGGATAAATAAAAGAAAAGATCTTACGTTTGTAATAACCCAAGGCGAAAAAGGAAAAGAAATATTAGATAAAATTAAAGATGTGTTAGGTTTTGGTACCGTTTTAAAACAGGGTCCTCGAGTTTATAGATATATTATTCGAAAAAAAGAAGAATTGAGGCTAATTATATTACTGTTTAACGGTAACATAGTCTTACCAAGCAGAAAAATAGCCTTTAATAAATTTTTAAATGAATATAATAGTAAGAAAAAAATAAAAGTTATTGATTATATAAATAGTAATAATCTAGTGCCTTCTATATTTAATACTTGGATTTTAGGATTTACTGAAGCAGAAGGCTGTTTTACTATTTCACTATTAGGAAATTCTAATGCTTTTCGTATTCGTTTTATTTTATCTCAAAAAGGGGCTGAAAATTTACCAATTTTAAGTAAATTTATTTTATTATTTGGTACTGGTCGAATAGAGGGTCATTCTAATAAGGACAATTATGGGTATATTGTTTCAGGTCTATTAAATATTGAAAAAATCTTTGTTTATTTTGACAGATATTTAGATTATTTTTTAGGACCTAAGAAATATAGTTATTTATTATTTAAAAAAGTTTATATAGATTTAAAAGAAAAAAAACATTTAAATCAAATAGACAGAATCGTTTTAATAAATCTATGTAAACAAATAAATAGTAATGACGTGCAAAAGTCTAAATTGGCCTCGCTAAGTATAAAATAGCTTTGCTAAGTAGCTTCGCTCCTCATAATCCATACTTTGTAAGATTGTACGTATTATTATAATTTATTGGAAAACAGGAGGGGTTGAGAAAACACGTTCAATTAGTTTTCTCTGAAATTAATATAGTAGGTGCTCTTTTGTGTTAAAATGATAAACACAAATGGATTTTAAAAAAACTATATTAATAATAAAGATAACACTGCTAGTGGAATATTCATACAATTGTACGTATATTCGGCTTTAAAAATAGTATCTTTACCTTTATCCTAGTCCCAAGAAATCGCTGATTTCTTGTCCTCCCCGACAGGGGAGGGTACAATGGGCAATGTTTTCGAAAACGGTCAAATCTTCTCAATGAATGAGCGTAGCGAAGCGTAGCTCCCTCAGCGTAGCTACTCCGCGAAGCGAATTATAAAAAAAGATAAGACCGTCGGGTCAATATGTTTATATAGTTGATTCGCTACAGACTAGGTCGAAAATGGGTGTCTTATAGCGATACACTGCAGTGTAATGTTCCGCTATCAACCTTTTTGGTTTTTGGACGCTTGATGTATAGTCGACATTTCAGAGATAGAGTCTTAATAATTAGACTCTATCTTCACAAGGTTTTCTGGGAAGTCTAAAAGAAATAAAAAACAGCACTTTCAGAAATCGCTGTACTTTAGGGATTTTTAGATGGAGAAAATACATGGGGAAAAA
>Ga0209812_10000332_pt1 | contig 43859 bp, 33 predicted proteins | sample JI71714BDNA_FD_187502 | JGI IMG/M metagenome (GOLD analysis project Ga0209812, IMG submission 187502) | Wastewater effluent complex algal communities from Wisconsin, to seasonally profile nutrient transformation and Carbon sequestration -... | ecosystem: Engineered > WWTP > Effluent > Algae...
AATTGGTTAAATCTGCGGCTGAGGAAAAATCGAGTAAGGCCTCTCCTAAATTCTCTAATTCTTCGAGGGATAAGGCCTGAATTTGCTCTTGCATTTGCGGGGAGATCGTGCCGAGCCGTCGAGTCAATTGGCGAGTGAGGAACGACAGAGCCTCCCGTTTGAAACCTTGTTGGAGACCTTGTTGGAGACCTTGTTGGAGACCTTCTTTGAGGCCTTCTTTGAGGCCTTCTTTGAGGCCTTCTTTGAGTCCTTCTTTGAGGCCATCTTCGCGAATTTCTTGGTAAATAACAGACTCGCGCATAGTTTCCTTCCTAAATAGTTGTCTGATTAAGTTTTTTTCAAATCTCAAACCCGCGAGAACCTGGGTGCAAGCCAGCAAATCCGCTTTTTGATTGGGTTCTTCTATTGTAGCAATCTGATTAGCTATTTGCTCTAGCAAAGTGGCTGGCGAGTTAGTTTGAGATAATGTGGCAAAGGGTAGTAAGGCGGGGACTGATAGCAATACATCGGGGTTTTGCTCCCACAGACGGATGACTCGGTATCGCAGTCGGATGTCGGTGTCTGTGTACTCCGAGACAAAAGCCTGTTCTGAGGTGGTTTCCCGTAAAAAGATGACCACTTGATGGATCGAGCAGGAGTATTGCCGTTTCAGCCTGACGTAGTAATCGAGCATTCTGAAGGAGATTGGGGGTTCAGAATAGGGGCGGGTTTCAAATTCCAGATGCAGAATTTGGTTATCGCTTTGCAGAAAAACGAGAGAGTCCGCACGAATGGGTTCTTGTATCAGTTCGGTTTTGAGTACCTGAACGTTGATGGGTTCGTCAATGGGTAGTAACCAACGCACGAAAGCATCGGGATATTTTTCGGCAAGATATTTGCAGGTGTTGTCGTAGGCCAAGACAGTTGAGTTGTGAGAGGGGTTTATGAATTGTTGATTAGAGTATTAGACATCTCCCTAAATTAGGGTAGGGTCGCCTTTCACCTGATTTTTGAAAGATGTCTAAACAATATTTATCATATTCTCTGACGGCTGCTGAAAAAGCTTTTGCCCTATCGCGATCGGCTCTAGTTTTTAACTATTACCGATGAGCGCGCTACGGAGTGCTTTATCAACAGTTAGGGGTGACGTTGGTTCAACCAATTGGTTAAATCTGCGGCTGAGGAAAAATCGAGTAAGGCCTCTCCTAAATTCTCTAATTCTTCGAGGGATAAGGCCTGAATTTGCTCTTGCATTTGCGGGGAGATCGTGCCGAGCCGTCGAGTCAACTGACGAGTAACAAAAGACAGAGCCTCCCGTTTGAAACCTTGTTGGAGACCTTGTTGGAGACCTTCTTTGAGGCCTTCTTTGAGGCCTTCTTTGAGGCCTTCTTCGCGAATTTCTTGGTAAATGACAGACTCGCGCATAGTTTCCTTCCTAAATAGTTGTCTGATTAAGTTTTTTTCAAATCTCAAACCAGCCAGGACTTGGGTGCAAGCCAGCAAATCCGCTTTTTGATTGGGTTCTTCTATTGTAGCAATCTGATTAGCTATTTGCTCTAGCAAAGTTGCTGGTGAGTTAGTTTGAGATAATGTGGCAAAGGGTAGTAAGGCCGGGACTGATAGCAATACATCCGGGTTTTGCTCCCACAGACGGATGACTCGGTATCGGAGTCGGATGTCCGTGTCTGTGTACTCGGATACAAAAGCCTGTTCTGAGGTGGTTTCCCGTAAAAAGATGACCACTTGATGGATGCAACAGGAGTATTGTCGTTTCAGCCTGACGTAGTAATCGAGCATTCTGAAGGAGATGGGCGGTTCAGAATAGGGGCGGGTTTCAAATTCCAGATGCAGAATTTGGTTATCGCTTTGCAGAAAAACGAGAGAGTCCGCACGAATGGGTTCTTGTATCAGTTCGGTTTTGAGTACCTGAACGTTGATGGGTTCGTCAATCGGTAGTAACCAACGCACGAAAGCATCGGGATATTTTTCGGCAAGATATTTGCAGGTGTTGTCGTAGGCCAAGACAGTTGAGTTGTGAGAGGGGTGTTGTTCATTAGAGTAAGACATCTCCCCCAATTATGGTAGGGTAGGCATCCGGTTCGCCTTTCACCTGATTTTTGAAAGATGTCTAAACAATATTTATCATATTCTCTGATGGCTGATGAAAAAGCTTTTGCCGTATCGCGATCTGCTCTATTTTTGTTACTATTACCGATGAGCGCGATACGGAGTGTTTTATCAACAGTTATGGGTTAAGAGGCCTTGAATTAACTTAGTTTTGTACAATTTTTCTCCTGTTTACCAAATCGTCTGAATGTTGGCAGCCTGAATCTTAGAATCACAAGTCACCAATGGTAGATTCAAATAAAAAGCAGTAGCCGTAATAACGCGATCGGGCATATCTGGCACAACATCTCGTGGAATTTGGGCAATTGCCTGAGCAATTTCAAGAGAGAGTGGCATCACCAACCATCCCGTATTAACATCAGCTAAGGCTTGAATTAAGCGTTGTAGTGCCACTTCTGGCAACTTTCTTTTTTCGTTCAAGTAAATGATTTCTACAACAGAAATCGAAGCCACATAAACTGACTATGCCTGATGAATTGCCGCGAAAGCAGTAGCCGATAAATTCCCTGACTTCAAAAAATACCAAACAATTGCATGGGTATCTATGACGACTGCATTCATAAAGGAAATTCCTTGGGAAAATTCCCCCACATTTCTTGACGGACTTCGGCAATATCTGCCTGTGTAATTTCAATGTCGAGATCGCTCCATAAGCCGTACAAGCTACGTCGAGGTGCTTTCGGACTTGACTTTTGCCTGAGAAACTGAACGAAGTTTAAGACTTCTCGCTGTTGATGGGGCTGCAATTCCCGTAAATTTTCTAATACAGCTTGTTCAATTGTCATTATTTTACCTCCCATCCTATTAATTGATCTTCAATATTTATCATATTCTCTGACGGCTGCTGAAAAAGTGTTTGCCGTATCGCGATCTGCTCTATTTTTTTACTATTACCGATCGCGCTACGGAGTGCTTTATCAACAGTTAGGGGTGACGTTGGTTCAACCAATTGGTTAAATCTGCGGCTGAGGAAAAATCGAGTAAGGCCTCTCCTAAATTCTCTAATTCTTCGAGGGATAATGCCTGAATTTGCTCTTGCATTTGCGGCGCGATCGTGCCGAGCCGTCGAGTCAACTGACGAGTAAGGAATGCCAGGGCTTCTCGTTGCCTTCCTTGTTGGAGTCCTTCTTTAAGGCCATCTTCGCGAATTTCTTGGTAAATGACAGACTCGCGCATAGTTTCCTTCCTAAATAGTTGTCTGATTAAGTTTTTTTCAAATCTCAAACCCGCGAGGACTTGGGTGCAAGCCAGCAAATCCGCTTGTTGATTGGGTTCTTCTATTGTAGCAATCCGAGTCGCGATTTGCTGCAACAAAGTTGCCGGGGAGTTAGTTTGAGATAATGTCGCAAAGGGCAGTAAACCGGGGACTGACAGCAGTAACGCGGGGTCTTGCTCCCACAGACGAATCACTCGGTAGCTGTGTCGGGTGTTTGTGTCTGTGTACTCGGATACAAAAGCTTGTTCTGAGGTGGTTTCCCGTAAAAAGATGACCACTTGATGGATCGAACAGGAGTATTGCCGTTTGAGCCTGATGCAGTAATCGAGCATTCTGAAGGAGATGGGCGGTTCAGAATAGGGGCGGGTTTCAAATTCTATGTGTAGAATTTGGTTATCCGTTTGCAGGAAGACGAGAGAATCAGCACGGATGGGTTCTTGAATTAGTTCCGTTTTGAGTACCTCGACTCTGGCCGTATCGTCAATGGGCAGGAGCCAGTGGACGATCGCGGCGGGGAATTTTTCGGCAAGATATTTACAGGTGTTGTCGTAGGCCAAGACAGTTGGGTTGTGATAGGGGTGTGTGAACTGTTGATTAGAGTATTTTAAGGTTAACTCGACTTTTTTGGGGAGAGCGATCGCGTGTCTCCCAAGGCGATCGCGCTATGGGTGACTCAAAAGCTCTAAAAATTCCTGCACAACGCGATCGGCGTCTTGACTGCACCTGTGGGATTCACAATAGTAGATGGTGCAGATGCCAGCAGAGGCAAAGTCGCGATCGCGCTCTTCGTCTTTTTCGGTATCGGGATGCCATATCTGAAGAATACCCAATTTGCCTTGGTGGAAAATGAGGAAATCGGGTTCTTGGTTTTGCCTGCCTTCGGGTGTTGTCAGGCGTGCTTGAGAGTTGGGGAAGAAGAAGATATTAGCGCGATCGAGGGCTTCAGCAATTTTCACTTGCTCTTCACAGCGAAAACGCAAATCATTCCAGTGATAAATTTTTTCTTCTGGATTAGAGAGAGTTTGTTGATTATCTTCTTCAGATTCTATGATTTTTTCTGGTGAATTAGTATTATTATCAGGTAAGATAAAGTTTTGTAAATCTCTTTGACAGGATGAATTTACACCTAAATTTGTAAACAGTCTTGCTCCTGTTAAATTGGATCTACTTAAAGTTTTTCCAGTTAAATTTACTTCTATCACATGATGGCTGTGTTGTGTCACTTGCTGTCGCCGTAAGTATCGTTTTATAACGGCTTTAATATTATTCTTTTTTACTTTTTCCTCAAAGGCTTCTGAGAGTAACTTCCAGAGTTTATAGCCAGCGGCTTTAATATATTCATCGTCATATTTAGAAAGTTTAGCAATTGCCTCATAAGAGTGTCTGCCTTCCCAGCACTGTTTGAAGATTAGCTCTTGTACGTCGTTTAATTGTTCATCATCATCTAGGACTGTTTCGACAATGGCGAGAGCTTCCTCAGCAGTCATGGGTTAAATCCTCTTAAATGTTGTATCGGGGTGTCGGTTGTGCTGACACGGTTTAGGAGACGTGGCCCGTGTACGCACGCGGTGGATCGATTTTAGCACAGTACAGGAGATGTTGCTACTTTTTATCACTTTTTATCACTTTTTATCACTGGTCAAGCTGAGGTGGAGTCGGTACAATACTTGAGAAGCAGTTAAAGCTTCCTTTCTCAATCTTATTTACCAATTAGAGAAGTCGAACTAATGCGATTTATATTTTTAGGAGCGCCAGGAGCCGGCAAGGGAACCCAGGCTAAAAATCTGGCAACATCTTTCAATATTCCGCACATTTCAACAGGAGATTTGCTGCGTGAAGCCAAGGCAAATAAAACGCCTCTCGGTCTAAAAGCGCAGGAGTATATGGATAAAGGTGAGTTAGTACCAGATGCTCTGGTACTAGGAATGGTTCGGGAACGCCTCTGTCAAGACGATGCTCAATCTGGTTGGGTTTTAGACGGCTTTCCGCGAAACGTCTATCAGGTTGGTGCTTTTGATGGCTTGTTGGTAGGGATGGGACAACCAGTTTGCGATCGCGTAATCTATTTAGAAGTACCTGATGATGTTGTGTTTGCCAGAGTGGTAGAACAACGAGCTAAAAAAGAGAAACGCAAAGATGATACTCCAGATTTAATGCGTAAACGATTACAAGATTATCACGAGGAAACGGCTCCCTTAATTGGCATATATAGAAAGCGGAAGCTGCTAGTACCAGTCAACGGCAATCAATCGCTAGAAGCGGTAACAGCAGACGTGCAAAAAGCCGCGAGCCGTGATGACTATCGCTCTCTGTTAAACTTTTTTCTCCAAATTGACTAAGATTTTAATAAACATAATAGGAGATTTAAAAACTATGCCTTATAGCAATGAAAGTGTATATACGGGAGAATACAACAAAGATCCCGATCTCAACTTTGAGCTATATGCAGAGCAATTATGTCGGATAGCTATCAAGGCAACTTATAAAAGTGAAGAAGCTTTTACAGTTGGTATTTTTGGCTCCTGGGGCAGTGGGAAAACTACCCTGATGCGTCGCATTAAGAAGATACTAGAGGACGAAGCAATTTTTAAACAATTATTTAGTGATGAAAAAAAAGATCAAAAAGAGCGATTTCAGCAAACAAAACGTAAAATAATTTGGTTTAATCCTTGGAAATATGATAGCAAAGAAGATACTAAAAATGCCCTAATCCAGATAATTTTGAGTGAAATTTCTAATGACATCACTCTGGCTGTGGAGAAACGAAAAAAAATCATGGAAAAGGCTGTAACTTTCGGTTGGTCTATAGCAAAAGTTTCTGGACACATAGGCAGGGGAGTGATTAAAACAGCTACTTTAGGATCTATTGATACTGAATACATAAGTCAGGAAATAGAAAAAGCTTTTCAGAAAGGATATAAGCAAGCAATTAATCCTTATCAAGTTCTCAATAATTTTGAAGAGGATTTTAAAAAAATTGTTTTTGATTATGTAACCGAAAATGGCAGACTTATAGTTTTTATTGATGACTTAGATCGTTGCTTGCCAGAAAATGCACTAGCTGTACTTGAGTCTTTAAAGCTCTACCTGACGCAGGTAAATTGTATTTTCTTTATAGGACTTGATAAAAGAGTTATTGAACAAGCGGTTAGTCAAAGATACAAGGATATTAAGATAACGGGTAAAGAGTATATTGAAAAAATTATACGTCTTAACTTTTTCTTACCCGATAAAGACCCCAAGGAAGTCGGAAAGATTTTTGAGCGTGTTCCCATGATACTTGGGAATTATGACATCGAAGGACAACCAACAGAGAAGGAAAAAAAAGAAGTAGAAAATCTCTGGAATATGATTTTGGCAGCTACTCAAGCAAATCTTCGCAAAATAGAACAGTTTATTATTGCTTTTGAATTGATTGAAAAAATTGTAGAAGGACTCAATAAAAAGATACCCTCAACGCAAGCGGAAGAGAGGATAAACTGGAAAGATACCTATCCAATGTTGGCTAAAATTTTGCTGATCCAAATGATTTTTCCTGATTTTTATGATGCGTTGGAAAAAAATCCAGCTTGGATGGAGCAAATACAAAAAATTTATCTAAATAACACAGGAGATGAAGAGGCTCAGTTGAAGACAGTACAAGATAAATATCCATGTTGGTCTGATCCGACATTGATTAAATTCATTGTTGATCACTTTGAGTATGGAAAAATTAGTAACTCAAACGATTGGAAGATTATCCATAAGTTATCTGTGATTTACGACTGATGCTAAAGCTAATTAAATGGCTCCTACAAAAATTGTCCGATTTACTAATTAACATATCGAAGGAATTTGATCCTGTTAAAGAAACCAGTTTGAAAGACGTTTTAGAGAAGCACCCTAATTATGAGAAACATCCCATGTCTGAAACTCCTGATTTATTAAGTAGCATTAAAAAAGTCATAAGGAATGACTTTTGCGTGTTAAATACTTCTGATACCCTATCGGATGCTCTAGCCTTGGTGACACTACAAGAAGCTGGCGATATACTCATTGTTGATAATAACGGCAAATTTGCTGGCAGCATTAGCGATATATCCGTTCTCAGCCAAGTCCCCCCACAGGTGTCAGACATTCCCATTAGATATCAGATTAAGCTTTCCAGTATCCGCAAACAAGTCAATGATTCTCTAGTTAGTACGATTAAAAAAACCATCGGCGATGTCTTTCAATTGAAGAAAGTAACTCGTCGTTTCTCTAAGGATGGATACCTGATCTATCCTTTGGAAGAATTAGCGAAGTCTTATAAAAATTCGGCTGCGCCCAAAATAGTGCCAATTCTGAATAATGACGAAACAATTGCAGGTGTAGTTTCGTATCAAGGGATATTAGAGTTTATTAGAATTGATCCTTTTTGGGTAGAAACAAAAGTAGAAAAATTGCTTTCCGTCAAGCTGGCTGTCGAAAATATTTACAAGCTTTTGCCAGAGGATACCTTGGACAAAGCTTATTTTGCAATGGATTATCTACCCATTAACTTCATTTTGATCTGTGATGACAATAATAATCTCTTAGGGATGGTAGACAGACATCAAATTAGTGCTTTGGCTCACCCTCTCTACTTTCACTTAATGGATATGCCTTTGAGTGAAATAATGAAGCCTGTAGAGAGTTTGTATCTAGTTGAGTCTAGCCAAACTATGAAAGGCATCATAGACAGTTTTTTAGATTTGGGAATTACAGTTGCGATCGCCGTAGAAATATCAGGTAGCAAAGTACATCCCAAGTCAGTGATAACGCCAGCGAACGTTATACAACTTTACCTGCAAAATTTTCGTTCAACCACAAATTAAAGGAGACTTATCATGTTTGCTAATAATGAATGTCCGCAACTCAACTCTTCCATAATTGAGATATTTACAGAATTAGGAGAACCTAGCAATGCCCAGAAAATGAGGTGGCTGAAACCAAGTAGCAGAGTATCAATGCTTCATGCAACTTTCAAGCAGTTTCCCATCAGGCACGTTCCGATCATGGAGTCTAATCCGGGAGAGCTAAAAGCTTTAATTAGCCGTGTCGATTATGCTGCAATGATGACACCCCCAATAGAGAAACTCCCTCTTGATCGCTTGAAAGAGGAAGAAGTGAAAGCAGTCAATGACTTTATTAGAAATATAGCAAGTCAACCGATTTCAAAGGAATTTGCCAAGTTTTTCATAGGAGAAACGGAGAAGTTACATTCTACCCGAAGCAGTTTGAGGGAGACGATTAAAAAGCTTAGTGAAATTCAGGTAGATAAAACAAACAACATCAACCGCCGATATCGAACTTTACCTGTATTTGACGATAACAAGTTGCTAGTGGGGATGCTCTCCTATACCAACATACTCAGAAAAATTCAAGGGTGTCCTCCCTTTCTTAACAAGAAAGTCAAGGATATATTTAAGGCAGCGGAAGGACTTACAACACTAACAGGTGACACAACCCTGTCAGAAGCAGCTATGCTACTTGATGGAGCTCCATTCACCCACATTCCTATAATGAAAGTAGATAATCCCAGAAGTGTTACGGGAATTGTTGATGATTTGATAATCGCCCGGTATCAACACCCGCTGCTGCTGAATTGCTTTGAAGAGCTTTCGTTAGATGAGATTAAAGTTCCAGTGGGAGAAGACAATACAGTTAAAGACACTGACACCGTTGGAGATGTCATTGAGAAGTTTTTAACGATAACTTATCCAGAGCGACCAACAGCTATTGTGGTCTGCCAAAAAAATAACAGTGGGGATTTTGTGCTACAGGGAATTGTTAGCTACACAGACATATTGAAGAAATTTTTATCTTGGAGAGAAGGTAATAATCAGCCTGAGCCTCAAGAGGAACTTTAGTCGTGTGTTAGCTGTACTGCCCGATCGCGCCTCTTTTCCCCCAGGAAAAATAAAAGCCGATCGCGCCTCTTTTCCCACTAGAAATATAAAAGCCGATCGCGCCTCTTTTCCCCCTCGAAACATAAAGCCGATCGCGCCTCTTTTCCCCCTCGAAAATAAGAACGTGATCGCGCTATAATAAAAACAGAAATACCCTCACCCACTTACCTCCGTGAAAACAGATCCCATATTCTACCGCCTATTCCAAACCTTCCCCAGCATCTTCTTTGAACTAATCAACCACCCCCCAGAAGAAGCACAAACCTATCAATTCTCATCCGTTGAAATCAAACAAACCTCTTTCCGCATCGACGGCATCTTTCTCCCCAAAGCCGACTCCCCTCAACTCCCCATCTATTTTGTCGAAGTCCAATTTCAACCCGACAAAGACTTCTACTCTCGATTTTTCACCGAAATATTCCTTTACCTTGATCAAACGGAATTGCCCCAGGATTGGCGCGGTGTGATCATCTATCCCAGCCGCAGCCTAGACATAGGCAAAACTCAACGCTATATGGAGTTACTCGAATCTCGAAGAGTCACACGGCTCTATCTGGATGAATTAGTCTCACAAACCCACTCCATAGGCATCGAGACAGTCAAATTAATCATCGAGTCTGAAGAGAGGGCAGTGGCAAAAGGGAAGCAGTTAATAGAGCAAGCGCGAGTAGAGGTAATAGATGAAGTTGCCCAAGGGGAACTAATCCAGTTAATCGAGACTATCATTGTATATAAGTTGTCAAACAAGAGCCGAGAGGAAATAGTAGCTATGTTGGGATTGAATGAATTTAAACAAACAAGAGTCTATCAAGACGTTTTTCATGAAGGCTTACAAGAAGGCTTACAAGAAGGCTTACAAGAAGGCTTACAAGAAGGCTTACAAGAAGGCTTACAAGAAGGTGAGCGCAGGGCTAAATTAGAATCGGTGCCCCGATTATTAGCCCTGGGATTAAGCGTCGAACAAATTGCCACCGGGTTGCAGTTAGATGTAGAACAAGTACGCCAAATTGCACAACAGCAGTCTCCTAACTGAGGAGATTGTTGTAGGTTGGGTTGATTTGAGATATTTACTTATAGTCAAATTCTTTGATTCCACCCAACCTACTAATATTTATTATTCGGTTAATTGACATAAAGAGAAATACCCTCACCCACTCACCTCAATGAAAAAAGATCCCATATTCTACCGCCTATTCCAAACCTTCCCCAGCATCTTCTTTGAACTGATCAACCACCCCCCAAACGAGAACTAATCCAGTTAATCGAGACTATCATTGTATATAAGTTGTCAAACAAGAGCCGAGAGGAAATAGTAGCTATGTTGGGATTGAATGAATTTAAACAAACCAGAGTCTATCAAGACGTTTTTCATGAAGGCGTAGAAGAAGGCTTACAAGAAGGTGAGCGCAGGGCTAAATTAGAATCTGTCCCCCGATTATTCGCCCTGGGATTAAGCGTTGAACAAATTGCCACCGCGTTGCAGTTAGATGTAGAACAAGTGCGCCAAATTGCACAACAGCAGTCTCCTAACTGAAGGCCTATTTTTAGGTTGGGTTGACTTGAGATATTTACTTATAGTCAAATTTCTTGATTCCACCCAACCTACTTCAATGCCATTTTTATTGGGTTATTTTGAAATACGCGGTATTTTAGGTAAAGGATGAATACCATCGATTATATCACCATTGAATAAAGGTAAAAAATCCGTGACTTTCTCCGCACCAGCCCTTTGCAAAACCTTCAATAAAACAACACTTTCCCTCATAAAAATTTCAACATTAATTCCCGAATAAATCGGTTGATAATATCCTAATCTATTAATTCCTTCCCCTAACAAAATTACCGCGCCACGCCAATTTTGATTACTTAAATGATATAAACCCACCGCGATCTGTAAAACCCCTTGATAAAAAGTCTTATCCGGTTCTGACGATTCCATCCATAAAGCTTCCAATGTATCATGGCAAGCATAAAAATCTTGTTGATTAAATTCCGTTACACCTTGCCAAAATTCTGCCGGGATTTCTTCTGAGTGGGAAGTCATGGAATGGGGAATGGGGGAATGGGTAATAAGGGGAATGGGTAATAGATAATAGGTAAGGGCAAATTTTTTATGGGGATTATGGGTGATATTTATTGTCATCAAATATAAGGAACCATTACCAATTACCCATTACCAATCACCCCTTACCCATTACCCAAAAATGTTTACATTGTCTTACGAATTTCTTCAAGATATTCCATAGAAATCTCCTGAGTATCTCCGACAAAATCTTGCTCTGGAGTCAGAAATAACATACAGTGACATTCTTTGCGTTCCCGCATAGGAATACAAGGACAATTCCAATAAGCAGCTTTTACTTCAGCTTCTTTATCTTCATAATGACGACAAGGGCATAAAGGCGATCCTAAGTCTTCTTTATGTTTTGCGAGCCCTTCAATAACCACCGCGGTAACAGAAGGTTCCGCACAAAAATAGGTGCCAGTACGTTTCGCGTAGGTTTCGGCGAAATTTTTCATCGCCTTAAGGGTTTCTTCGTTGGAGAGTTTTTTTTCTGTTGTGTTCATATCGAAAGGATCGAGCGATTTTATGCAAAGAGCTTTATCTGATTTTACCTTAGTGCTGCAACGGTTAAGTCCTAAATTTTTCCTACAAGAAACTTAAGGGTGTCTGAAGTTGGGCTTCTAGGGGTTGATCGGGACGGATCTCGATACCCGGAAAGTCTCGCTTCGCGATGGTTTTTTCCCCTTCCTCTCCTGTGGATGGGGGCCATAGGAGCCACCGACTCCCTAGGGGAAGTTGACTTAAACTGAGGGGGTTTTGGGTTAACCAGATCAAAGGGATATGGGGAATATTCTTTACTCCCTCTTCTCCCACGTTAACACCCGCGAGGGCTTCTAATACCACTAAGTTACCGACAATTAAGCCCGTCGCGGCTGTCCATAATCTGACACTTAATTGACGTTTACTCGCGTAAAAATAGAGAGATGCCGCGACGATTACTGCTTCTTCAAAACGATCGCGCTCCCATTTTCCCCCACTATCCAACGCGATAATAACTTCTTGTCCCCCGGTAGAAATTTCTAATTCTCTGACTCGCAATTCCCCAAAACGGGCACTACTGCGCCAATGAATCAAACGCATGGGATCGCCATGACGATAGGGGCGGAGGGTACGAGTTACTCCTTGGGTGGCCATTTGCGACTGGGCGCGATCGCTTAACATATAAGTTTCATCTTGTCCCAATTGATCAACTAAGGGACATTTTTGTAAAGGTAAAACAGTGGGATAAACAATAGCACTAGCTTTCGCGATCCGGTTACGGCGACACCAAAATAAGCCCAAAGGGGCTCCGGTTCTTAATTGGACATCTTCCCAACGATAAACTCCCCTGCGTTTAGTAAGATGATAATAAGTCCATTTATAAATACTTTGGGGCGGTATCATTTCAATAGATTTATGAACAGGTTTTCCTAAGACAAAGGGGAGAACATCTTGTACTTGTAAAAGGGTTTTCAGTTGGGTTGATTTATTTTCGATTTCAATTTCTACGGTAATTTGATCGCCCACTGTGACGGGTTGAATCGGTAATCGTGTGACTTTGAGGGTAGAAAGTGATCGCGGAGGTAAAATTGCGGAGATTCCTAATAACGCGATCGCGACACCACTAAGAACATAAAGCCATCCAGCCATAGTATTACTAGCTGCGGCAAAGAAGAAAAGAGCAAGAAAAGCCAATAACCAACCCGCGAAAGCAGGCGTTACCCAACGAAATTCTAACCAATCCGCGATGCGATATCCTATTCTCATTAATCTTTCTCCCCTCTCGGTCATTATGTGATTATAGCAAGAACAAAGAGAAAACTAAAGAAACCGGGTTTCTAACCCCCAAATATTCACGACAATGACGATTTTAAAGAAACCCGGTTTCTCCCCAAGCACTCCTTCTTCCTTGTTACTTCTTCCCTCTTCCTTTGTGCCTTTGTGCCTTTGTGTTTCATTCCTTCTTCTCTCTTGCTTCTTGCTTCTTCCTTATTTCTTCTTCCTTGTTGCTTCTTCCCTCTTCCTTTGTGCCTTTGTGCCTTTGTGTTTTATTCCTTCTTCATCTCCTGCCTCTTCCTTCTTCACTTCTGCCTTCACTCTTCACTCTTGGCCTGTTTTCGTTGCTGTAATTGTAATAAAATTTGCTGATGATATTCACGAGTAATGGGATAAAAATAGGCTAAAATCAAGCCAATAATTAATAAAATGGTGGGTAAAGGTCCGATCGCGATGCGAATAGCCATTAAAGCAGAATCGGGTTGAAGAGGAGCCGTTTTTCCCACCATACTTGATATAAATCCAGCCCGTTCTAAAGATTGTCCTACTAACCATAAACCCAGGGCTAAACCCAGTTTTTGCAATAATACCATAAAGGAATAAAATACCCCTTCACGTCGTTCTCCCGTTTCCAGTTCATCTAATTCAATTACATCAGGAATCATTGACCAAGGAATGAGATACGCGGTGGATACTCCGACTCCTGCCATGACTGCGAAAATATACATTAAACTAATTTGACCGGGTTTGAGGAAAAACAGTCCGGCTTGGGCAATGATCCAAAGACTTACTCCCAGAAAATAGACGATTTTTTTACCGTATTTCTCACTGACTTTACTCCAGACAAATAACATTAATAGGGCTGTCGCTTGTACCGCGATCGCGACCGTTGTAAAAGTCCCTTCGGAAAGTTTCATACAATTGACAACAAAATAAGGTAAAACTGAAGCTGTCAATTGCACCGCTAACCAAGAACAAAGATAAATGCCAATAACATAGAGAAAAGGACGATTTTTAAAAGCAATTTTTACCTGTTCTTTTAAAGGTAATTCACTGGGATGATCTTCTTCTGGAGTGGCATTACTTCTAACTTGTTTCCAAGTTCCGAAAACACACCAGTAAATCGGAATAACCGCGATAATAGCACAAACTCCCCCTAAAATTGTATATTTGAGAACCGGGGTTTTCTCAAATATCTGAAAAATAATCTTAGCTAAAATTAGGGAAAAAATACTCCCACCAATGGAAAAAGCAAAGCGAAAACTATTCAAACTTGTGCGTTCATTATAATCCTTTGTGATTTCCGGTGTTAAAGCTGTATAGGGGAGATTAACCATTGTGTAGGAGGTCTGAAAAATGATATTAATAAACACATAATAAATAAACAATAACCATTGATTTTGTGTCGGAATAATCCACATTAAAAAGAAGAAAAGACCAAAGGGAATTGCTCCATAAATCATCCAAGGATAACGACGGCCCCAAGGGTGAGATGTACGATCGCTTAATACACCTATAACGGGATCATTAACCGCGTCCCAAACTTTCCCGATCATTAAAATATTACTAGCCATTCCCGCGGGTAAACTGGCAACACTGGTAAAGAAATAGAGAAGGAAAAATACCAAAATATTCGCGGTAATGGCTGGGCCTAGATCCCCAGCTCCAAAGGCTAATTTGGTGGAAAAGCTTAGTTTGGAAGATTCCGAGGGTGTCGCAGTTGCTATGGGAGTGTTTGTCATGGGATTTTCAACAATTTTTTATTTAAGTTATTGTAGAAGTAAGTAAGGAAGAGGGAAGAAGGAAGAAGGAAGAAGCAATAAAATCAATGGTTTGGGCTATTAACAACGTCAACCACCGTCGAGGTTGCTATCACATCGTGAGAATATCGCGACACCTCCGGCTTCGCTCTTTTGTAGAGTAGCATTAATTCAGCATTTTTTGGAAATAGGACTTCACCCCCTACCCCTCTCCTAAAAGGAGAGGGGAGAAAAGAGGGAGAAAAAAGGGAGAAATATCTGAAATAAAACTGGGTTAATCAATAAGAGTTATTACCTATTGCCAATCCCTATTCCCCATTACCCATTCCCCATTACCCATTACCCATTACCCATTACCATTACCCATTACCCATTACCCATTACCCATTACCCATTACCCATTACCCATTACCCATTACCCATTACCCATTACCCATTACCCATTACCCTTTGATAAAGATTGACAATTTTTTGTAAGACTTGATCAATAGTTAAACCATCAGTGAGAATTTCGATCGCGTCTTCGGCTTTTCGTAAGGGAGCAATATCACGGGTACTATCTTTTTCATCGCGTAACGCGATCTCTTTTTCTAACTGTTGGGCACTAATGGTTTCACCCATTTCTTGTAACTCTTTTAACCTTCTGCGAGCCCTTTCCTGTAAAGAAGCCGTCAAAAATATCTTTAATTCTGCATCAGGAAAAACATTAGTCCCAATATCTCTACCTTCCGCAACCATTCCCCCTTTTTTCCCAAAACTTCTTTGTTGTTTAACCATAAATTTTCTCACCTCCGGTTGTGCGGCGATGGTTGAGACATTCCCCGTCACTTCACTGGTACGAATAGCCTCAGTCACATCATGGTTATTAATTTCTATTCTAGGGGTAACTCCATTGAGTTTAAATTCAATTTGACACTGACTGACTAATTCGGAGATCGCGGGTTGATCCTCCACAGAAACACCCAAATTCAAGACTAACCAAGTGACAGCCCGATACATCGCGCCTGTATCTAAATAAATTAATCCTAAAGTTTTCGCGACTAATTTAGTAATCGTAGATTTTCCTGCACCTGCGGGCCCATCGATCGCGACAATAGGTTGACGATTTCGCAGAATAATATTATCAATTAAACGAGTCGAACCCACATAAGCCGCGATCGCCAATAAACCCGATTCTTCTACAGTTTCTAAAGGCATTAAGGTTTGAGGATCAACTAATTCTAAATATTGGAGTTGTACCCCAGGAACTTTGATTAATTCCGCCCCGGCTGCGGCTAAAATCGCAGAAGCAGCGCGATCGCCCTGTAATAAAACCTTTTCACCCTGTCGTAAGGCGTGGGATAAAACTAAAGCTTGTTCCTGTTGTTGTGGGGTTAAATATTGATTACGAGAACTAAAAGCCAGTCCCGAAGGTTCCCGTACCGTGGGACAAACCACCATCTCCACAGACATATTTAAGTCATTAATTAATCTCTGTAAAATCGAAACCTGTTGCGCGTCTTTTTGACCAAAATAAACGCGTGTGGGTTGGACAATATTCAATAACTTAGTAACAATAGTCGAGACACCTTGAAAATGAGAGGGGCGATATTTTCCACATAAAACCGATGTCATTTCCGGGGGGGGAACTACCAGATAAGAAGAAATAGAAGATTCAGGGAAGCCGCCATAAATTTCTTCTGGAGAAGGGGCAAAAATCGCGTCAACGCCTACTTTTTGACAGATTTCTCGATCTTTATCTAATTGACGGGGATACTCTTTAAAATCCTCATTAGGAGCAAATTGAAGAGGATTAACAAAAATACTAACCACTACAAGAGTATTATCTTGACGAGCGCGATCAATTAAACTCAAATGACCTTGATGTAACGCGCCCATTGTCGGAACTAAACCTACAGAAGTTGTAGATAAATTAGCCCGATGTAAATTTAAGTAACACTGTAAAGCCGCGATCGTTGTAAACAGGCGCACACTCAAACTCCCACAAGCAAAAAAACCTTACTTATTTTAGGGTAAAACAAAAGGGTTTTTGTTGGTACAGGCCTCTGCCCTGGATATCAAAAAGTAATATCATGTCCGGTTAAATAAAGGGAATTGATGTAGGGGCGGGTTCGCCAACAACTGTAAGAAAATCGATAGTTCCAGAAAACCCGCCCCTACCCCTATATTAGGGTTAATCAACCGGATTTGATATAACAAATTTTCGTAAAAACAACCCGGTTTCAGACTCCCCACTTTTGGGGATTATTAACAGAGAAGGGTTCTGCTGTATCCTTTGTGTTCTTCCTTGTATTATTGTCCGAAATTGCCTACTGATTAGGTTGGAGAATATCAAGTTGTATCGGCGCAACCCCACTATCCATCATTCCCAAAACCCTCGCAGCACCCGCGGAAAGGTCAATAATACGATCGCCCACATAGGGTCCTCGGTCATTAATTCGGACAACAACGGAACGACCATTATCGAGATTTGTCACCCGTACCATAGTACCAAAGGGTAATTCCTTATGAGCCGCGGTGAGGTCATTTTCATTAAATACCTCGCCATTGGCACTGAGATTACCATGAAAACCAGGACCATACCAAGAAGCCCAGCCTGTCACACGAAAGACAGATGAGAAACCCGTCGCGATAACAGGAGGTTGAGGTTGAGCTTCGGGTTTAGGTTTACCCGCGATCTCATTGACAGGAGGAGCATTACCAAGAAGACGCCGCAGCAGGTTAGTGGCCTGGAGGGCGTCTTCAGCTTGATTATTTGTCGTTTCTGGTAAAACTGTCAGGGTATTAATTTCGACCAAATCTTCGCCATTAGCTCCAATAATGTAGCGTCCTTTCTCTTGCTTAGACTCAGATTGAGGTTTTTGCAAGCCTTCCCAGCGCACAAAAATTGTATTGGGATCGATATTGTAACGACTTAAGTGATTTACTTTGGCGGCAATCTCACTGGCACGCCATACCGGGTCATCTAAAACTTGCCTCACTAGAGGATCGGATGACTGCATTTTTTTGGGAAGATTATAGGCGACAGAGACTTCCCCATTATCTGCAACTGGGGGTTTGATATTACTTTGAGAACCAATAAAAGTTAAAACTGGAATATTGCGGACATAAAGTGTCGCCGCGGGTTTGCCTTTCCATTGATGGGCCTGAATCTTCGCGATCACATTAGGATCTGTCTCTTCATTGGCGGGTTGTTTATATTCTCCGACTTTCTCAACTTCTACCCGTTGTGTCCCTGAATTGTTAGCTTGAGTTTGGGAATTTGGCTTAACAGCTACTTGAGTCTTTTTCTCAAGGGTTTTTGCTTCTGGCTTAGGCTGTTGATATTCTCCCGTTTTTACGGGATTGATTGACTGGGAAATGATGAGGGGAGTTGGAGAGACAGATAAGCTCGGTAGTGGTTTTATGTCCACTGTGGGACTAACAGATCCCGGTGCAACAGATCCCTCAAGAAACTGAGGAACCGGAGGACGTGATTCTGGTGTTTGAGCTTGTTCTGCTTGCATCGATGCTGATCCTGAAGAGGGGATCAGTAGGACGGCTAATAAGCCACCAACAAGTTTTTCCTTCATAAGCAAATTAGGTTGTGAAGAGCGATTGTGGAGCGAGGATTGAAGATGGGCTTGCTAGGCCATCAATCGGAGGAACCGATCCCAGTGGAAAAGTCTCTGATAGGGTCTTCATTCCCCGGTGAACGGTAGGGGTCTTGTTTGTCAGTTTTGAGACTGAGGCCAAACTCTATTGGCTAAGAAACACCCAACTGCACCCGGAAACTCGTAGTCGTTCCGTTTATATGGTTTTTAAAGGGACTGCAACACATTAACATGAACTTTTGCAAAAGGGAATTAGTTTGATCCCCGTTTTTTGCCGAAATTTACGCAAATCAAATTTGCCCTCTTGCCCAAAATTATGATTGGGCTAGGGTTTGCGCGATTTTGCTCCCCGTCGGAAATTTATAAAATCTTTATATTATTTTTTCTATCTTGTGCATTATGGGGGATTGGGGACTGGGGATTGGGGACTGGGGATTGGGGACTGGGGATTGGGGACTGGGGATTGGGGACTGGGGATTGGGGACTGGGGATTGGGGGCGTTGCATCGTTGCTTGATGATAGTCAAATTTGCATAAGCTGAAACTATTGATAAATCAGGAAAAATTTTTTCGCATTAAAATCATCCCTTGATTTTGCAACGCCTTCTGGGTAAGTCATAAATATTTTCACTTTTTCAATTTTTTGGTAAACCTTGCCAAAAGGGTTTTTCTTCTCCTTTGCGAGTGGTATTAATGGCAGAATAGGTATTTCCCTTGAGTTCGTGATAATATTTATCATCTAAGAAATTGACTTTTACCCCAGAAATTGCGAGAAGTTGACGGAATTTTTCTTGAGTGTAATCTTGTTCTTCAATCCAAGCCCCCCGAGGGTTAGAAACGAGTAATTGTCCATTGACAAAAACAGCATTAACTAAATTAGGCCACCAGGCATAACCACTATAACCAAACATTACTGGAACTTGAATTATTTGCTCATCACTTAATTGAAATTCTCGCTTTAATTTGACTATTAGGGGATTTATTTTTGTCCGATGTAAATATTGATTATGCAAAATAAATGCTTTATTATTTAAAGCATTTTTTACTGTTGTTTGTGTACTTAAATCTCGATTTATCGTTGCTTCACTATAGCCATTTTTCTCTAATTCTTCTAATAGCTTAATACCGGCTTCTGGACTGACAATAAGCATTAAGGGTTTGCCTGATTGACTGGGAATAAAATTGATAATTTCATCAACATGGCCCATGAGTAACCAAGAGGTATCTATATCTACGGGAGGGCCTTGTATTTGTTGCGCGTTGATAAAATCTATGATTTCGGGATTAAAGGTTGTTGTGCCAGAATTGCCATAATAAACTCGTCCCTGGGGATAATTTGGTAGGGGGGGAGTGATTTGTAAATTCCCAAATTCATCCATACTTTGATTTAATAAATCAAGCGATCGCGCTTTTCCTTTAGTAAACCAACCGAAATCACGATTCATTAAGGATTTGCCATAATTCTCCTGACTATCATTGTCATTTTGATGAGATTTACTGAGGGCGACATTAATATTTTTAATGCCATCAGGTGTGGGAAATTGCACATAACCGATCGCGATGTCATCTTGGAGAAAAGGGGAACCCCCCGGAACGATTTTTAATTGAGATTCCGTAGTTTCGACAATGGATTTAACTTGCTCTACAAAGGCTTGATTAACATCACCGCGATCGCTTACATAAACTTCTTTAACGGGTTGGGTATTTGGTGACATGAGCCAAGGTGTCACACCAATTTGAATCGTATCAGAGGCTTTTTCTTTACCATTTTTAATTGCGACAGCTTTTAATGCCATAATACCACTCCAATTGCGATCGCGATATTGTTTAGCCTCAACCCCTAAGATAATCTCACGAGAAAACTCCAAAGGTTTTTTCCCTGAAATATCAACAATTTGCCAACCATCATCGGTTTTCTGAAAAACATTTACATAAGGAAGAGAGACGCGATCGGCTACTAAATAAATTTGAGCACCTGTAAAATCCTCGGTTAACTTTAATTGTACTTTTGCTAAATTTTCCCCGGCGCGATGCCCGAAGGGCTCAGCGAAGCTATCGCGGTGCACATTTTGATCTTGCCAATCTGGTTTCCCATTCCGATCCTTATCCAGATTATTAAACAACATTAAAGCCCCTTGTTCAAAGGTCCATTGTTCCCGTCCGGGGAGATCTTTCTCATTAATAATACCATCTCTGTTGGTATCGGCTAAAAAAGAAAATCCTGAGGGTTGTGGTACTAATTTTTGGGTAAAACCCATCAGGGATTGAGATTTTTTATTCCCTTTTTGACTCCCTTGTTTCTCTTCAGCGGAACGAGTGATTTGATATTGATAATTAATCTGGGCTAAATTGCCTTGATAATCAATAATTTTTTGAATGGCTTTATCTGATAAAAAAGTACCTTGGGGAATTTGATGAAGAGTATCGATCGCGTTTTGCCATAATTTTTGAGACTCTTGCCAAATTTGGGAATCTGGATTAGGTTTCGTCCCTAAGTGAGCCGCGTCATTAGCAAATTTCATCCCTTTTTGCCAAATTTTATTAGCCTCTTCTTCGACTAAAATTTGTGCTTCTACTCGGCGCAGATTTGCGACTAATTTATCATATTCTTGACGTTTTAATTGATATTGCCAAGATTCTTTATTTGCGCCCAATTCGGGAAAATCAGCAAATTTGTTAAGCTCTGCACGGAGACGATCGCGTAATTTATAAAGTTCCGTGACAGATGTAACCGTTTGAGGCGAATCCGACAAAGAAAACTCTTGTAATACTGGCATTGGGGTAGATTGAGCTACCGCGGCAGATGGGTAAATCGGTATGAAGAGCACTCCGATCACTACGCCAAAAGTATTGATAATCGCGATCGCGACATAGCGAATCCAGCCCATTTGTTTCACCTCATACCGTCCGCCCTATTATACCAATCTTAGTGTCAAGAAGGAATAGGTAATAAGTAATAAGTAATAAACCACAAAGGCACAAAGGCACAAAGATTTTTTGTAGGTTGGGTTGAGCGTAGCGAAACCCAACGAATCTGTTGGGTTTGGGATATGTTTGGTTGGGGAGCATCTCAAAGAAGCCGATAGCAATCCCATAAATGAGTCGTAACAAATTTAATGTTAATAATAGGAGTGATCGCGTCTCCCTTGGGAATAGTTTCGGCGCACGCGTGCAAGATTCTCCCACTCCGAAAACTCTCACAACCTATAGCAAGTCTAAATCATTCATACAGATTTGTAGGGGTAGTGCTCTCGTGCCTACCCCTCCTCGCCCCCTAACCCCCCCTTGCCCCCCGTACACGGGGGGAATTGCGGGGGGTTGGGGGGAGCGGGGCAACCACGGGGGGATTGCCCCTACCTTAATTCTACAAATCATTTAGACGCACTATATTTAGGATTGCTATATTACCGACAAGACTTAGGCAGAAACCGGGTTTTTTCACCAAAATACTTCGTTCAAACTCTCAATCTCGGTAAAAAAACCCGGTTTCTAAAGAAAATTTAGGAAACTTTCGGCCCTAAACCAACAGCGCCCGCGTAAATAGCGCGATCGCCTAATTCATCTTCAATCCGCAATAAACGGTTATATTTGGCAACCCGTTCACTACGACAAAGAGAACCCGTCTTAATTTGACCCGCGCGAGTCGCCACCGCTAAATCAGCAATAGTCGTATCTTCCGTTTCGCCGGAGCGATGACTAATAACTGAACGGAAGCCATTACGAGTCGCCAAATCGATCGCGTCTAAAGTTTCCGTCAGAGAACCAATTTGATTAAGCTTAATCAAAATAGAATTAGATGCCTTTAACTCAATCCCTTTTTGCAGACGAGTCACATTCGTCACAAAAAGATCATCACCCACTAATTGCACTTTCGAGCCGATTTTTTGGGTAAGAAGTTGCCAGTTAGCCCAATCGTCCTCATGTAATCCATCTTCAATGGAAACGATCGGATATTGACTCACTAACTTCTCCAAATACTCAATCAATTCCCCAGGAGAATGAGCAACACCATCATAAGTATATTGGCCATCCTTGTAGAACTCACTGGCTGCAACATCTAACGCGAGGGCGACATCTTTACCCGGTTTATAACCAGCTTTTTCGATCGCGGTAATAAGGATATCTAAAGCCTCTTGATTCGATTGCAAATTAGGGGCAAAACCACCCTCATCGCCAACCCCAGTCAATAACCCTTTATCCTTCAAAACCTTACTCAAAGAGTCAAAGACTTCCGCACCCCAGCGCAAAGCATCCTGAAACGTAGGAGCGCCCAAGGGGACAATCATAAATTCCTGAATATCAACATTATTAGCCGCGTGAGCCCCCCCATTAATCACATTCATTAAGGGAACCGGGAGCAAATTGGCTTGGGGGCCACCTAAATAGCGATAAAGAGGTAATCCCAAGGCATCGGAGCCAGCCTTGGCCGTTGCCAGAGAAACCGCGAGAATGGCATTAGCACCCAAATTCGCTTTATTGGGAGAACCATCCAAGTCAATCATAGTACGATCAATTTGAGCCTGGTTAATTGCCTCCATTTTGTGCAACGCGGGAGCAATTTTCGCGTGGACATTTTCCACAGCCTGCAAGACACCCTTACCGCCATAACGACTTTTATCGCCATCGCGTAATTCGTGGGCTTCAAAGGTTCCCGTAGAAGCACCACTGGGCACTTGCGCGAGTCCCGATGCACCATTGACTAATTTTACTTCCGCCTCGATGGTAGGACGTCCCCGCGAGTCGAGAATTTCACGGGCCTTAATGGACGCGATCGCTGTTTCGGGCATATCAATACCTCTGAGAATCAATGCTTGATAATAGTAACTGCTATTGTCAGTCACCCTAGCTAGTGTACTAACTCGTGACATCTCATAAAAGAGCACAGACTACTGACTTTTGAGCACTTATAAGATATGGGATTGTTTAAGTATCGAGTGTAATATTCAACATCTTTACCGATTTTTCTGATGATTAACCTTGAGAATGAACCCAAAAAATATGACGTGGTATTAGGCGGAAAGAGCCAACCTCTACCCGGTTCCCTTGTCTTAGGGGGACTGGAGGCACTCAAGGGACGTTTAACCAGTCCATTCCCTCAAGAGCGTCTCAAGGCCCTATGGGAAACGACCAAATATGGGTCAAAAGGTCTCGATTGCGTCATTGGGGCCCTTCAAGATCCCCAGTCCCAAGTGCAAATAGCCGCGTATAAAATCCTCCGACAAGCAACGGGATCTAGGGTGGAACAAGCTTTACAAACTTTTAATCCCTATCCTTTTTTTCAGTGTCTTTATACATTTGAGAATCTCAGTTGTGCCTATGGCACTCACGCGATCACTCCCGATGGAAAAAGCCTTTTGGTTTATGTTTATAAGGGATTATCTCAGGATGCTCAGGGCAAAGACTGTAAAATTCTCTGTCTTCAATGGCATTTAAACTGGACTAAATTTCCTAATTTACATTGGCTCTATCCTGAGTTTCTTCCCGTTCACTCTGTCTGTTTTAGCAATTCTAGTCCCGATCCAATTAATACTTTAGTGATGACACCCGATAGTCGTTTTTTGGCCGTCGCGGGTAAGTCCGATAATCCTTTAGGTGATACGAGAATAGATGTTATTGATTTAGAAAACATGAAAACTCTTTATCATTTTTATGGTCATAATCGCCGGGGAAAAAGACAAAATAATTGTCTGGCTCTTAGTAAAAATGGTAAGATTTTAGTGAGTGGAAGTGAAGACAAAACTACGATTATATGGGATTTAACACGCGGTTGTCAAACTTATACTCTTAGAGGTCATTCTCACGCGATCACGGCTCTGGGGTTAAGTCCAGAAGGCGATATTTTAGCCACGGGCAGTCAAGATTATACCATTAAATTATGGGATGTTAATACAGGTCAACTATTGTATAATATAAAAGAACATTCCGGCGCGATCGCGGTTTTATGTATCAGTGACAATGGTGAAATTCTGGTGAGTGGAGATCGCGAGGGTTCGATCAAAGTCTGGGATCTAAAAACCGGTCAAAAAAAGTCGGATTTATCTTTTCCTCATGGTGCTATCGGCTCTCTGACTCTCAGTTTAGATGGAAAACTTTTACTGGGTTGTGGTACGAGTTATTGGGGCAGTCCGATTTATATTTGGAGTTTAACAACAGGGGCATTACTGACGATTTTAGAAACGACTCCTAACCAGGGTGGGGAAAAAACTTCCCGCGATCGGATTTTGGGTATCACTATTTCCCCTGATAATCAAATGATCGTCACTCGCAGTTATGGAGATATAAAAATCTGGGGAGTTCCCTGATTTTGAATTAACAAAGACAATACCTGCGCCATGTTTTGTCGGTTGCGTTGAGCATCGCAAAACCCAACTAAAAATCTGGGGAGTTCCCTGATTTTGAATTAACAAAGACAATACCTGCGCCATTTTTGTAGGTTGGGTTGAGCATCGCGAAACCCAAGGAATATATTGGGTTTCGTATATAGCAATCCCAAATGAGTTGTAACAGATTTAATGTTAGTAATAGGAGTGCGGATTTGGCGCAAGCTCCTGTGCGCCGCGACTCAGCCTGTGGGGAGCATCAGAGCGTCTCGCTTTGGAAGGGTTTCGGCGCAAACCAGTAAGATATTGGCACAGCAAAAACTCTCACAACCTATTTAGTATTGCTATATAGGTTGGGTTTCGTGCCTCAACCCAACCTACGAATAAGTCTATTTAGTATTGCTATATAGGTTGGGTTTCGTGCCTCAACCCAACCTACGAATAAGTCTAGCATTGTTGCCTAAGTCCTAATATAATATATATATCCAGACAACAGGAGTAACTATCATGCGTCTATTACATACAATGATTCGCGTGGGAAACTTAGAAGAGTCTCTCAAATTTTATACAGAAGTTTTAGGGATGAAGCTTCTGCGTCAAAAGGATTATCCCGATGGTAAATTTACCCTCGCGTTTGTCGGTTATGGCGATGAATCCGATCATACCGTTGTCGAATTAACCTATAATTGGGGTGTCGACAAATATGATTTAGGCAATGGCTTTGGCCATCTCGCGATCGGTGTAGATGATATTTACAAAACCTGTGAAGAAATTAAAGCCCAAGGAGGCAAAGTTACCCGCGAACCCGGTCCCATGAAACATGGTTCAACTGTGATAGCTTTTGTTGAAGATCCCAATGGTTATAAAATTGAATTAATCCAAACAAAAACCCTGGGTAATTAATTAAGGAAGAAGGAAGAAGGAAGAAGGAAGAAGGAAGAAATAATGAACCACAAAGGCACAGAGGGCACAAAGGGAAGAAGGAAGAGGGTTAACAATTGATAATTAACAATTAACAATTGTCAATTGTTAATTGTTAATTGTTAATTACCCAATCCCCATTTAAGATTTTTTGTCTTTAACCGGTATCGGTTTGATAATCTTATCAAAGGCGAGTTTATCAATGACAATTTCACTGGCAATTTTAGCACCATGATAGGTAAAATGAACAGCATCACTATTTTTAACATAGGCTTTTTTACCCAATTTATCTGCTAAAATAGGGGCAAAATCCCCATTAACAGAAAATCTTTCCCAAGTCGAAATATACTGAATTTTAGGATAAGATTTACTGACATCTCGATAAATCTCATTTAACGCGGTAAAAAACTTATTATAACGGGCGTTTCGGGAAATAGGTTGGCCTACCCAATAAACTTTTCTTAAAGAAGACTGGGAAACTATTTTGGCATATTTGTCAACCCTTTCTCGATAAGCTTTTTTCCATTCATCACTTAAAAAGACACGATATTTACCCTGAAAATCTCGGATATCTTGATTATCATTCCCGCCAAACATCACTACTAAAACATCAGGTTTATAATCACTTAAAATGTCTGTAGTCTGAGAATACCAGTCATAATAATCAATCCGATTTAAACCACTGGATACCTTATAGGCTAATTGGGTATCCTTGACATTATATTCTTGATTTAAAGTATATTGTATTTGAGTGCCTAAATCAAACATAATGGAATCACCAATAAATAAAAACTTTGTATAGGGTTTCTCTGGCTGAGGTTTCGCCAATGGTTGTTTATTAATTTTGGGATTAGCCTTAACAAGTTGCAATTTTTGTTTCACACTCTCGACAGGTTGTGGAGTTTTATTTACCGCTTTGATTACAGGGTTTTCTGCTGCTTGGACAAGATCTGATTTGCGCTCAACTTTGTCAAAATCAACCTCTTTAATACTACTCCAAAATTCCTGTTCAACTTTTCTAAAGCCATTAAATTTAATTTGTTGCGAAGCTTGTCTAACTTCCACACTCCCCAAGGGACTTGATCCTAAACTTTTGAGAAAGACGGGAAAATTAGTGACTATTAAGGTAAGAATGACAGAATTAGCCAAGAGCAAAAAATCACGATCTTTCATATTTATTAAAATCCAAAATAGATAAAGGGTGGAATGGTACTAGGCCCAAGCATAAGAATACCATAGACGAAGCAGGAAACAATAGCAACTCGAAAGAAAACATTTTTCAGAGATAATACTATCATCAAAGATTGACTTATTTGATTGCCATACAAATTCATTGATGCAACTATGATAAAGACGGCATATAATTGCCACATATTGAAAGTCACTCTTTTGATATCTGAGGTGAAAATACCTTGGCAAAAGTTTAGGGCATTTTCCCAACTGCTAGTATTAAAGAATATCCATGTGCCAGTTATAAAGGTGAAGGTAAGAAACCAGGATAAAAAGTTAAGGAGGCGAGAGCCAAAAGTATCCGAGGTAATTTCCCAGTTTTGAGCCAACTTTTTCCAAGTATGATTAATAATTAAGCCGATACCATGTAAACCTCCCCAGACGATAAAATTTAATCCTGCACCATGCCAAAATCCACCGATTAACATGGTTAACATGAGATTTATATATTGTCTTAGTTTTCCTTTTCTATTGCCTCCTAATGGTATATAGAGATAATCTCTTAACCATTCTGATAAACTTATGTGCCATCTCTGCCAAAATTCTTGTAAACTGCGGGAGCGATAGGGCATATTAAAGTTTTGAATAGGGGCAAATCCTAATAAACTAGATATGGCATTGGCTAAGTCGGAATAACCGCTAAAGTCAACATAGATTAAACAGGAGTACGCGATCGCGCTTAAAGTCAAATCAAAACTCGAATAATTGTGAGGTAATTTAAAAGGTAATTGAGTAAAGTTAAAGAGAAAACTTGATAAGGTGTATTTTTTGAATAGTCCCGAAAGAATTAAAACGATAACTTGTTCGATTTTATAATCATAACGGTTAGGCGTGTTTAGTTGTTGGTAAAATTCTGGCGCACGCGTGATAGGGCCCGAGGCAATTTGGGGAAAATAGGTAATGTAAGTGGTATAATTAATGAAACTGGGATGGGGAATTTTTTGTTGATAGCTGTCAATCAGATGGGAAATAATTCTAAATATATAAAACGAAACTCCCAGGGGCGCAAAAATTTGTAATGAGGTTAAATTTTCGGGTATTTTTAAGGTAGTCAGATTTTCTAATAAGGAATTGATGAAAAAATTATAGTATTTGAAAATACCTAAATATCCGATATTGAATATTAACGCGACAATCAGGACAAATTTAGATTTTTTTTGTGGAAGGGGGATGAGAAAAAGATAATTAATAATGGTACAGAGGATCAGGAGACCTAAAAATTGCCAACTCCAAAATCCATAAAAAACCAGACTCACTATTAAAAGAAATATTTTGTATCTGACGACATCTTTTTTCAAAGAAATACCTAGACTAAATATGATAATAAAAAATATGAGAAATTGGTAAGTAGGAAATAACATTAAGGCAACCTGATTGAGTCAATAATAAGGTTAACGATATTGTCCGGTGATGTGGGACTATATTTATCTCTCATAAAAAAGGTAATTTTTCCACCTAACCCACCACCGCGAGCATTTTTTTTGTCGATAATAGGTGCAGAAAATATCACGTTAACATCAACAGTTTAATAATAGTTTCATTATTATATCAGAAACTCTGTATTTTGGCAATACTTTGAGCAAAATCACCCAAAAATATTGATAATTATCATCGATCGGGATTGAGCGCGATCGCGTCTCTTTCCTTCCCATTGATAATGAGGTTAAAGTAAGAAGGATAAAAAAAAATGACTCCGAGGCCACTCCAAATTAACTTGCCAAATAGTCCAGAAAAGATTATAATTAGAACAAGTTAAGATAGAAGCACGCGATCGCGTGTCACAAATTGTCGTCAAATCCGATTAAATCTTAACTGAAAAAAAAAACTCGAAAGTCCCACAAATGCAACCGACAGATCCAAGTAAATTTACCGATAAAGCCTGGGAAGCCATTGTTAAGTCTCAGGAGGTCGCCCGTCGCTTCTCTCAACAACAGTTAGAAGTTGAACATTTGATCATTTCTCTCCTTGAACAACAGGGGCTCGCAAATACGATCTTGACAAAAGCAGGAGTCGATGTAGCGCGTCTTTTTCAACAACTAGAAGCCTTTACAAAACGTCAAGCAAAAGTCGCGAATGTAGAACAATTATATTTAGGACGTGGCTTAGATTTATTTTTAGATGCCGCGGATGCCACCCGCACTTCTTGGCAAGATAATTTTATTGCTGTTGAACATTTATTATTGGCTTTTATTGATGATGAACGCGTAGGCCGTCGTCTTTTAACTCGTACTGATGGACCCCCCCCCCGTCCCGGTTTCACCCCTCCTTCTAATACAATTAATCGTCAAAAATTGGAAGAAGCAATTAAAGCCGTCCGGGGGAGTGCCAAAGTTCAAGACCAAAATTCCGAAGCCACTTATGATGCGTTAACTAAATATGGTCGAGATTTAACCGAACAAGCAAAAGCAGGTAAACTTGACCCTGTAATTGGCCGTGATGATGAAATTCGTCGCCTTATTCAAGTGCTTTCTCGTCGTCAAAAAAACAACCCTGTTTTAATTGGTGATCCTGGGGTAGGAAAAACCGCGATCGCGGAAGGTTTAGCCCAAAGAATCGTCAATGGAGATGTGCCCGAATCTCTGAAAAATCGTCAATTAATTAGTCTGGATATGGGTAGTTTAATCGCGGGAGCAAAATTCCGAGGAGAATTTGAAGAACGTCTGCGGGCAGTATTACGAGAAGTTACCCATTCCGACGGTCAAATTGTTTTATTTATTGATGAATTACATAGCGTTGTTGGTACTGGAGGAGGAGGCAGTTCCGGTTCAGGAATGGACGCGGGAAACTTATTAAAACCGATGTTAGCCAGAGGCGAATTACGCTGTATTGGAGCGACAACTATTGATGAATATAGCAAACATATTGAAAAAGATCCAGCCTTAGAAAGACGTTTTCAACAAGTGTTTGTCGGGGAACCTAGCCCGGAAGATACTATTTCCATTTTACGGGGTTTAAAAGACCGTTATGAGCGTCATCATGGAGTGAAAATTACCGACTCCGCCCTAGTCGCGGCCGCGATGTTATCCAGTCGTTATATTAGTGATCGCTTTCTCCCTGATAAAGCCATCGACTTAGTAGATGAAGCCGCGGCTCAATTAAAAATGGAGATTACCTCAAAACCGACTGAATTAGAACAAATTGATCGGCGGTTAATGCAATTAGAAATGGAAAAATTATCGCTGCAAAGTGAGGAAAAACAATTTAGTAATACCAATCTCATTCCCCGCTTAGATAAAATCAAAAGCGAAATAGAGATATTAACCCTTAAACAAGTGGAACTCTCCAGCCAATGGCAAGGCGAAAAAAAATTATTAGACACTATTAATAAGTTAAAGGAGGAAGAAGATCAATTAAGAGTACAAATTGAACAGGCCGAACGCGCTTACGATCTGAATAAAGCCGCCCAATTAAAATATGGCAGACTGGAAACCGTTATGCACGATCGCGAAGCAAAAGAAGCCGAATTAATGAAAATGCAAGCCCAGGGAGCCTCCCTATTGCGAGAACAAGTTACGGAAGAAGACATCGCGGAAATTGTGGCAAAATGGACGGGTATTCCGGTTAATCGTTTATTAGAATCTGAACGGCAAAAACTATTACAATTAGAGAAACATTTGCATCAGCGAGTCATCGGACAAAATGAAGCCGTTTCAGCCATTGCCGCGGCAATTCGACGAGCGCGCGCGGGGATGAAAGATCCTTCTCGCCCCATCGGATCTTTCTTATTAATGGGACCGACAGGAGTAGGAAAAACCGAATTAGCACGAGCCCTAGCCGAATTTTTATTTGATAGTGATGACGCGATGGTTCGCATTGATATGTCAGAATATATGGAGAAACATAGTGTTTCTCGATTAGTGGGTGCGCCTCCGGGTTATGTTGGTTATGATGAGGGAGGACAACTATCAGAAGCAGTGCGTCGTCATCCCTATTCTGTAGTGCTTTTTGATGAAGTAGAAAAAGCGCATCCTGATGTTTTTAATATCCTCTTACAAGTGTTAGATGATGGGCGAATTACGGACTCCCAAGGCCGTCAAGTTGACTTCCGAAATACAGTTATTGTAATGACAAGTAATATCGGAAGTGACCATATTTTAGATGTCGCGGGAGATGACTCTCGTTATGAAGAAATGCACAAAAGAGTAACGGATGCCCTGCGATCGCATTTCCGGCCAGAATTTCTGAACCGACTCGATGACATTATTTTATTCCATACTTTAAGTAAAGTGGAATTACGGCAAATAGTGAGCATTCAAGTGAAGCGACTTGAGAAGCTTTTAGCCGAGCAAAAAATTAGCTTAGACTTGTCAGAGGCGGCTAAAAATTATATTGCCGATGTGGGATATGATCCGGTTTATGGAGCCCGCCCTTTGAAACGGGCAATCCAAAAAGAATTAGAAAATCCCTTGGCAAATAAGATTCTGGAAAATACCTTTGTCGAAGGAGATACTATTGTGATAGACTGTGTAGATAACAGTTTAACCTTTGGTAACAAAGTTACAGTCGTTTTAGCTTTACCCGGAAGTTAAAAGTAAGTAACCCATGACTGACTGACACTGAAACCGGGAATATAGACAAAAAATTGTCTTGTCATTTTTCCCCATAAAGAAGCATTCCCGGTTTCTTTTGTTACCTACCCGTATATTATGCCGTTAACTTAATCAATTTTTGCTGAAAAAATACGATTTAAAGGATAAGAATAGATGAATCTTTCTACACGAGAAAAAATCAAGGAAGTTCTGCTGGATGCCTTTAATACTATTGGTAATTATGAAAAATGTGCTTTATTAGATTTTCCCAATCATAGTAATATTGGTGATTATGTAATTTGGTTAGCTACTGTCTTTTATCTGGAGGATATTTGTCATACCACAGTAAATTATACTTCCAGATTTTATGATTTTGATGAAGCTAAAATGAAGGATAAAATCGGTGAATCGCCTATAATCTTTCCGGGGGGAGGCAATTTAGGCGATATTTGGAATGATACACATGAGTTTAAAGAAAAAATAATTACAAAGTATCGCGATCACCCGATTATTATCGGTCCGCAATCCGTATTTTTTTCTGTCCCAGAAAACTTAGAAAAAACAGCAAAAATTTTTAATACTCATCCAGATTTAACTATCTTTATCCGTGATAATTATAGTTATGAAATAGCCTGTAAAAACTTTGATAATTGTCGGGTGATTAAAGCACCAGATATGGCATTTTATCTGGCGAATACTCCTGCTATTATTAATAATTATCAATATTGTCCAGAAGCACCTATTTTATATCTTTGTCGATGGGATAAAGAATTCAACCCAAAATTTCGACCAGAAAATTTGGGAATTGCTAACTTAAAAGTAGGGGATTGGGTATCGACACAATTGGCCTATAAAAGCAAAGATGGGCCTTTGCTTTGGCGACTACCCGCGATTGCGACTCTCTATCGTGAAATTTGGCAAAAACGCGTATCAAATCCTCAAAAATGGTTAGCGAAACCGAAATATTTAGAAGAGCCTTGGGTGCAAAAATTGCATAATGTCGATCAACCGAGACAACATTACTTAGCCTGGGAGATGATGCGTCAAGGGTTTGAACAATTAAGTCAAGGAAGTATTATTATTACAAACCGTTTACACGGACATATCATGGCAGTTTTATTAGGGATTCCCAACATCCTTTTACCTAACTCTTACCATAAAAATGAAGCTTTGTATCAAGAGTGGACATTTCAAATTCCTTATGCTAGACTCGTTACAGATCCCAGGGAAGTTAAGGGTGCTGTGGAGGAATTAAAAGCTTGGGCTACAGAAACATCAAACTTGAATAAAACGAGTTAAATATGGCAAATTTTGTTATTATTGTCGATCCTGATGCCGAAACGCGATCGCGCTATATTGAAAAGATTAAACCCCTTTTACCCCCCGTTGAAGGTTTAATCATTAATTCCTGTGAAGTAGGGGATTTTTCGGCAATTTGGGCGGCGAATCCCCAAGCCCCGATTAGTTATCAAAATGAAGAAGAAGGGGCGGGAATTATTTGGGGAGATGCCATTTTTCAAAGGGAATCAAGAAGAGTCGATCCCGCGACTCTGAGAAAACTATGGAAAAACCCTAATTCTGAGTCTCCTATCTTTGATGGATTTTATGCCGCCACGGTGTATCATCCAGAAGAAGGGCTGGCGGTGGGAGCCGATATTATTGGCTTATTTCCTGTCTATTACTATCAGGGAAAAGATTTTATTTTAGTAGGTTCTAGCCCTGAGTTATTTCGATATCATCCCCGATTTAGTGGTGATTTTAATCCTGCGGGTTTAGTGGGCATTCTTCTCACAAATGGATTATTAGAAGGTGAAACATTGTGGAAAAATGTACGGCGTTTAGAACCCGGAAATTTATTAATTAGTAAAGCCAAAGAAAACTTCACCAAAGAAGTTAAACAATATCAAATTTCCTCTCTAAAATTAGCAGAAAACCGGGCTTGGACATCTTTATCTTTTCAGAAACAAACAGAAATTTTAGGACAAGTTCTTGAGGACGCGATCGCCAAACAAACATCTCCTAGCATGAAACACGCGCTGCTTCTGTCTGGAGGATTAGATTCCCGAACATTGGCAGGACTTTTACATCGCAAAAACATACCAACCGTTGCTTTAACATTAGGAAGAACATCCGATTTTGAAATAAAAACAGCTACAGAAGTCGTCCGTCTTTTGGGATTAGAACATCATCTTCTTAATCTCCCCTTTGAAGAATATCCCTCCTATATTGAACAGCTCACAAAATGGGAACATTTAGCCAATGGCTGTCACCGATTTATGTTTTGGGGACTCACGCCTCAATTAAAACAATTTGCACCGAGATTTTTAGCCGGATTCTTAATGGATTCATTATTAGGAGGTCAACTCGGATATCAAATTACCCCGGATAATATCTCCTATGAAAAATTCTTTCAACGACGGATCAATTGTTGGGGATTTCCTCCCTCCGTCTTAGAAAAAGTTTTAAACAAAGAGGTATTTGGTGATCTTGTCAAAGAAAAAAATCAGCGTATCCAAGAGATTTACAAAAGTTACTCGGATGTAGAATTTAAGCGAGGACTATATTTTGATCTTTATCACAGACAACGCTATCATGTCGGTTCTGTTACATGGTCTTTGTGTTTTGGTTCTTGGCCTGTAATTCCTTGTTTGGATATGCAACTTTTAGCTACAATTGAAGCCATGTCCGTTGAGATTATAGGAAATCGCAACGCCCAGAAAGACATCCTTTGTCATTTATTTCCAGAACTGGCCAAAATCCCCTTAATTAATAATAGTGCTTTTACTTCTATTCCGATTATTCCTAAAACCTCTAATTTTCCCTATAATTCTGCCAAATGGTTGATAACACAATGGCGAAAAGTGGAAAATAAACTCGGATATGAAAGACGCTATTTTTGTCGAATTTATGATATTAATCGACCCGGATGGCACGCCATTCGAGAACAAGTTGAACCTTACCGCGATCGCGTGAACCATTTGTTTAATATGGCAGAATTTAATCGCTTAATTTTGCCTCCTAATCGGCGGATGCCCTGCGGATGGAACCCAACTGAATCATCGGGATTTAAAGCCTTATTAGGTTTTGTATTATGGTCAAAAAATAATTTGTAATCTCTTGTAGCTGAATCAATGATAAAGATAACTCATATTTGGCAAGAAGCCCTGATCAAAAGTGATGATTCCCTGACGGTGAGTTTCACCATTGAACAACCCGATGATCGCGATCGTCAGACTCTTTGGTATCGTTTGCCCTTAAAATATAGCAATTATGTAACATCAAGTTGTGATCCCTTTCTAGTTGCCTATATTTTACCCGCGATGAATCAGTCAACTAACTTAATGATTCACGGCGAAATTTCTCCCTCTTTGTTACAAAATATCGCGGAATTTCAAATCTTTTGGAATTGTTGGCGACCCCAAAAATATCATATTATTGACATCTCCGCAGAAGTGGAAAAAGAATCAGAAGTTATAGATTCCGATCGCGCTCTTTGTACCTTTTCCGGTGGTGTAGATAGTTGCTTTACTGCATCGCGCCATGCCATGAATCACTGTGGTAGAGTGCGTCGCAATGTCCAAGCCGGAGTCATGGTACATGGTTATGATATCCCCCTAGAACAGGAAGAAATATTTGAAAGCGCAAAAGCGAAAGCCTATAAGATTTTAGATAGTATTAATGTGGAGTTAATTCCCATTGTTACTAACTATCGCAAAATAATTTTTACGCCCTGGGAAGATTCTTACGGAGGCGCGATCGCGTCCGCTTTGATGTTACTGAAAAAACATTATACAACGGGTTTATTAGCCAGTGCTTTTCCCTATCAAAATTTGATGTTACCAAGGGGTTCTAATCCGGTTAGCGATCAATTTTTATGCAGTAAAACCTTTCAATTTTTCCATGATGGCGCGGGATTTAATCGCCTGCAAAAAATAGAGGAAATTTCCCAGTGGCCAGAAGCCTTAGAAAATTTGAGAGTTTGTTGGGAAGGTAAACAATTAGACCGAAATTGTGGGGTTTGTGAAAAGTGCATTCGTACCCTGTTAGGATTTCGGGTAATGGGGATAGAATTACCCCCTTGTTTTCCTCAAGATATCAGTGATTCCCAAATTGAGAACCTCAAAGCCACCAGTGCGATTAAACTCGCAGAATTAGAACTAATTTGGGAAACTGCCAAAAAAGCACACATTTCGGCATCCTGGGTTAATTCCTTAGAAATCTGCATTCAGCGCAATCGTCAACGCAATCCACGTCTCGCGGTTTGGGATCACTGGAAAAATCAGATTAAACAGCAATTACCTCCCCCCCTCGTCAAAAAAATTGAAAATCTGGGGGCTCGCTTCCTTAAACCCTAAAATGTAGGGAAATCCGTATATTTTGTTAGGGTAAATCCCTTGATCATAAACAATGCGATCGCGGACAATCAATAAATTAGGGGAGAAGGAAGAGGGAAGAAGGAAGAAGGAAGAAGGAAGAAGGAAGAAGGAAGAAGGAAGAGGGAAACTTCGCGAATCCCGAATCCCGAATCCCGAATCCCGAATCCCTATCCCCCATTCCCGATTCTCTAGGGATTATTACCCAAGTTCTTTTGTAGGAAATCATAAAGGAAAATCAAACATGACAACCGTTCTGGAAAAAGGAAACATTACCATCCATACGGAAAATATATTCCCGATTATCAAAAAGTCTCTTTATACAGACCATGAAATCTTTTTGCGGGAATTAGTATCTAATGCCGTTGATGCTATTCAAAAACTCAAAATGGTGGGTCGTACCGGTGAATTTAACGGTGATACCAGTAACCCCGAAATTGAAATTAAAATTGATAAGGAAAACAAAACCCTTTCCGTTTCTGATAATGGCATTGGCATGACATCCGAGGAGGTCAAAAAATATATTAACCAAGTGGCTTTCTCCAGTGCCGAAGAATTTATCCAAAAATACAAAGGCAGTGGCGATGATGCCATTATCGGACACTTTGGGTTAGGGTTTTATTCTTCCTTCATGGTAGCCCAAAAGGTAGAAATTGACACCCTTTCCTATCAAGAAGGTGCTCAAGCGGTGCATTGGTATTGCGATGGTTCCCCCGAATTTGAATTAACCGAATCTTCCCGCGGGGAAAGAGGCACAACCATTACTCTTACCATGCAAGAGGAAGAGTTAGATTATTTGGAACCCTATCGCATTAAACAGCTAGTTAAAACTTATTGTGATTTTATGCCCGTCCCCATCAAATTTGAAGGGGAAGTCATTAACAAACATAAGGCGATTTGGCGCGAATCTCCCAATAATCTCACCAAAGAAGATTATTTAGACTTATACCGTCATCTTTATCCTTTCCAAGAGGAACCTTTATTATGGGTTCACCTCAATACAGATTATCCTTTTATTGTCAATGGGATTCTCTATTTTCCCAAACTTCAGCCCGACGTTGATACGACAAAAGCGAATATTAAGCTTTTCTGTAATCAAGTTTTTGTCAGCGATCATTGTGAGGAAGTTATCCCTAAATTCCTGTTACCTTTACGCGGTGTAATTGACAGTACGGATATTCCTTTAAATGTTTCTCGCAGCTCCTTGCTATCGAATCGGACTGTGCGAAAAATTGCTGATTATATTGCAAAAAAAGTCGGAGATCGCCTCAAAGAATTATATCGAGATAACCGGGATGAATATATCCGTTGTTGGCAAGATGTGGGAACTTTTGTCAAATTTGGTTCCATGAATGATGATAAATTCAAAAAACAAGTAGAAGACATCATCATTTATCGGAGTACCTATCAACCCACGGTGGAAGAAAAAACCGAAGAAACTCCGACTGTACAAGTGCAAAGTGAAGACGGTGATGCTTGGCAAGATGTCACACCGAAAAAAGAAGGAGCTACTTCTACTCAACCTTATACCAGTCTCAAAGAGTATTTAGAGCGCAATGAAAAACGTCACGAAAATCACGTTTATTATTGCACTGAACCCATCTCCCAAGCACCTTATGTAGAATTACACAAGAGTCAAGGTTTAGAAGTGTTGTTTATGGATAATTTCCTAGACACTCACTTTATTAGTTTCCTTGAACGGGAATACACAGATGTCAAGTTTTCACGCGTGGACGCGGAGTTAGATGAAAAACTGATTGATAAGGAAAAACCCGCGGAAATTGTCGATCCTAATACCAATAAAACTCGTAGTGAACAAATACAAGAATTGTTCCAACACGCGTTAAATAAACCGAAACTGACGATTCGTACTGAAGCGTTAAAATCTGATGATCCGCAAGGGACTCCTCCCGCGATGGTATTATTACCTGAAACTTTACGACGTTTACGGGATATGACTGCGTTATTCCAACAACAAAACGCGACTTTCCCTGAAGAACATATTTTGTTAGTTAATACTTCTCATCCGTTGATTCAACATTTAGCAAGTTTGAGTCAAGGTGCGATTATTCAGGGTGGTGGTGAGTCACCTTCTTCGGAGTTAGCTAATGAAATTTGTCGTCATGTTTATGATTTAGCTTTGATGGCACAAAAGGGTTTTGACGCGGAAGGAATGAAGCATTTTGTGGAGCGATCTAATCAGGTTTTAACGAAACTGACTGAACGCGCTCTCTAGGATTTAGAAGAAACCGGTTTTTTTAATGAAAAGAGAAACCCGGTTTCTTTTCAAAGACAAGAGAAACCCGTTTTTATTCCTTAGTTGTACAAACCCGTTTTTTTGGGAACAAAGGCACAAAGGCACAAAGACGCAGAGACGAAAAAAGAGCGCGATCGTCTTTTGGGGATTTACCCCTTTGTGTCTCTGTGTCTTTGTGGTTAATCTCCAAAAATCCCTTTCTTCTCCCCCATCCATTTTTAGGATATCTTTCCCAAAACGGATTAACGAGACTTAAACAAAAACTATAGTAAAAAAGATCGAAGTGAGGGAACTCTTAACAGGGAATCGGGAACATTTGAAAAAAATACTGAAAGCCTATTCTAGTATTGTTTTAACATTGAAACAAGTTAGAGCCTTGATTATAAGTTTGAGGTCATTTTCCCCCCTTTGATGTATTTTGTCCCCTGACTTTGTGCCCTTTTCAGGGACAAAATTCGTTTAAGTCCCATTACCCATTAAATGATGATGAAGACATCAAGAAATCATCAATAAAACCCCCAGATTCTATACAGAAAAAACCATCGGGGTTGATCTCGTTTTCCTCAAAAATTAATACTAAGGAATGGAAATTAAATAACTTGAGCAATTGGTTTGTCGGGGAACCCTTGATCTCGAAAGCAGGCAAGATGCCTGCACTACTTTATTAAATTTTCATTCCTAAGACAAAAAAAGAACGCGATCGCGCCCTTTTTTCCCCTGAAAAAAAGTATATAGTCTGTGGGGTGGGGGCGGGTTTTGATCAGTTGTCTGTGGGTATTAAAGATATGGATGAACCCGCCCCTACATTGATGGTAAAATGTGAGAGAGAATTGATCGTAAAATATTGAAAAAAAACTGTAGGGGCTCTTTCACCGATCAATTTTGTCACCCACAGATAACCTGAATAAACCCGCCCCCACCCAAGGAATAACCTCAGCCCTATCCTGTTGTATTAAATGCTGAAGAAGACATCAAGAAATCATAAATAAAACCCCCCAATTTTATCAGAAAAACTCATCTGTGTTTATCTGCGTGCATCTGCGGTTAGATCAAAAATTAATACTAAGACAAAAAAAGAACGCGATCGCGTTCTCTGTAATAATAAGGAAGAAGCGCAATTTTCTATCATTATAATGGTACAAAGTCATAACCAGTGTTAGACTGAGAGGGGTTAGCTCGAATAATTTTCACCTGTTGAAGGGGTGCATCGCGATTAGACCAAAACTTCACAGTACCCAAAAACACCTTTATCCGCCAAGTTGGGTGAGAAAATTGCTTTTGTTACACCAAGAAAAGTCGGATTTTGTTCTCTACCACATTACAACTAAAAAGTGTGTTTTCTGATGTTATGGAATTGTTGCAGAACTAGAGGTTTTCATTAATTTACCATCCTGCCAAAGTTGATATTCACGAGAGCCATTACTATATATCTTTACCGCTAGACCATTAAGATTATCATCAACCCACTCTCCTTCATAACGATCACCATTAGCCAAAGTGTAAACCCCTGAACCCTGATATTTTCCATTACGCCAATATCCCTCATAGCTATCGCCGTCAGACCAAATTAATTTACCTTTGCCGTCATAGTTGTCATCTTTCCACTCACCCTCATATCGTTTTTTCTTGCTATCTTTTGAGTAAGTCATTGTTCCACTTCCGTTAAAATGATCATTACTAAAATCGCCTTCATAACGCCTACCATCAGCATAGATAAAAATGCCTTTACCATTGTAGTTATCTTCTAAAAAATTTCCTTCATAACGCCCCCCATCTTTTAAAGTCAGTAGGCCTTTTCCATGCCTTTTTCCATCTTTCCACTCACCTTCATAGCGATCTCCATTTTTCAACGTCTGTAGGCCTTTTCCATGCCTTTTTCCATCTTTCCACTCACCTTCATAGCGAAGTCCATCAGCCCAAATATATATACCTTTACCGTGGAAATTATCATTACGAAAATCCCCTTCATAGCGATCACCATCAGCATAAGTAAAGACTCCTTTTCCATTGAGTTTAAGACTGACAACATCACCCTGATAGCGATTTCCATTAGAGTAAGTGATAACCTTTGTTACAGGACAGTAACCTACTTCGAGGTCAAGGCATTTTTTGATGTCATCCTTGAATATTGTAGCTGAAGCACCAAGAATTGCCGTGAATATTGCGACTATTGTGACGAATATTTGGTAGTTATTCATAATATTTACTAACTCGTCAATTGTTAAAAACTAGATAGAGTAGAGCCACTTTTTTTATGAATTATTAACTCTTACAATAATCAAGTGTTCCCTTTACATAAGACCTTAATCCGCCAAACCATTGCCCCCAAGCTTCCATTCCTTGACTGCTCCCAATAAAGGAGTTAATAAGACTTTCCCACTGAGGATCATTCGCAGGAAGAATCATCCCATAAACATCACAGGATAATGGTTTGTTAGGTACTATCTCAAAATCTTTTGATTGCCATCCCTGGAGAACAGCCTCTCCAATCAAAAGAATGTTATCTCCAGCCAATGCCGTTATTTGACCATTCCTGACGGCGCTGACTCCTTGACTTCTGGTTGAAAATTGTTTAATTTCTGTGTTAGGATAGGTTTGTGCAACATAACGCAGGTTAGTCGAATTTTGCAAAACACCGAGTATGCTATTGCTCAAATTGACATTTGTGTTTTCTGTCTTGACAATAAACTGAGTCCCAGTAATAAAAAAAGGCTGGGAATATTTAATGTTTTGCGCGACTTCTTTCTCGCGACTGATGCTATTAGGTCCGCACTCAAAATGAACAGTGCCATCGCGGACAATTTCTTCGCGGTTTTGAATTGTTGATAAAACGGCTCTAACTCCAATCGAAGTATTTAATTGTCGGCTCAGGGTACTGGCAAGTGCATTGGCAAAACTGGCACAATATCCTGTCCAGTTTCCATTTTTGTCCTCATAACCAAACAAAAAAGAATCTTTTCTAATTCCGACTTTTAAAACGCCAGTTTCCCGAATTTCTTGTACAACATTCCTTGCCCAACTTGCCGACGGGAAAAATGCTGATATAATAATGCTGGATGCTATAAAAATCAGTTTTAACCGGGTGTTCATTTTTTTGTCCCCACTATTAGGACTGCGATCGCGTATCGCATTCCTAACACTGTAGCGAATTGACATCCCTTTGACTAGGGACAAAAAGTGACTAAAAGTGACAAAAAGTGACCACTTGGAAAATTTGTCCTATAATCTTCCCGAAGGGTTGTTAAACAGTACACAACGGGATAAAATACAATTATCTCTAATGGCACTCACTTAAGTCCCTTTCAGAGACTCCTTACCATTGAGCACCTTCTCGTGTGAGTATCCCCCCTCGCGGGAACATACAAGATTAATGCTGTTTGGCATATCCACACTTATACCCATCAAAGCCCATTAACATTTTTTTGCCAGAGGAAGAGGATATTAACATGACAGTAGATGAAGCACTTGCGATCGCGGAGACTGTCTTGGGTGATGAACAGTTAAACGACGTGCAAGAGCTCATTTTCCGACAATGTTGGAACGGTAGATGCTCCTATGAAGCTATCTCTAAACTCTGTCGCTATGATGACGAATATATAAAAAAAATCGCGGCTCAACTCTGGAAACAACTCTCAGATGGTTTTGGCGAAAAGGTAAAAAAAAACAATTTACAAACTATTATCAACCGATACGCAAGGCGACAGAATATAATATTACCTCGAACTCAAGTAGTAGGAGTTAATCTAAGTGGAGCTAATCTCAGTGGTGCTAGAATATTATTCGCAAATTTAAGTGAAACCGACTCATTTCAGGATTTACGGAAAGCAACAATTAAGAGTAACGGTGAAAATATTATAAAAAGTGAACCGAGAGACTATGAAGACAGAGATTCTAACGCACCGAAAAAAAATTATCAATGGCAGGGATTAAACTTACACTCAGAAGCACAAATTAAAATAGCAGAAACCCTTGATCGCGCCTCAATAACATTCATAGCAAACCCGCAACTTCGCCTCACCCAATGCCAAGAAAGAGAGAACCCACAAGGCGATTTTATGATAATTTATCAAAATCAAATAGGACTTTTGAATATTGATGAAGAAGACAGGCATCAAGAAATCATAGATGAAAGCGAAAATAGTGATTTTAACCCATCAGACATTCATTTAATTAAACATTATAATATCAATCAATGCACAGAACAACCCGATGAAGTCGTGCAAGACTTTTTAGAAAGATTAAGTCATAGTTAACCCAAATTTCTGATGAAAACCCATCTGTGTTTATCTGGGTTGATCGCGGTTAGATCAAAAATTAATACTAAGAGAAAAGAAGAACGCGATACGGCCCTGATTTCCCTTGAAAAAAAGGTCTGGGGGTGATATAGTGTGTGGGGTGGGGGCGGGTTTTGATCAGTTGTCTGTGAGTATTAAAAATATGGGTGAACCAGCCCCTACATTGATGGTAAAATGTGAGATATAATTGATCGTAAAATATTGAAAAAAAACTGTAGGGGCGGGTTCACCGATCAATTTTGTCACCCACAGATAACCTTAATAAACCCGCCCCCACCCAAGGAATAACCCCGATCAATTTTGTCACCCACAGATAACCTCAATAAACCCGCCCCCACCCCAGGAATAACCTCAGCCCTATCCAGTAGTATTAAATGCGGAAGAAGACATCAATAAATCAGAAAAGAAACCCCCAATCTGAGAAAACCCCATCTGTGTTTATCTGCGTGCATCTGCGGTTTGATCAAAAATTAATACTAAGACAAAAAAAGAACGCTCAACGGAAAAATTACGAAATATTAATCTCGGTTGCCGAGCTGACAATTTTCCCTGATAATAAATGACTAAGACGTTTACCTGTATCAGGGATTAAAAAAATGACAAATCAGCAAGAAAAACATTGGCAAAAATTATTCGGTCATTTAGGCGCGGAGGGTAATCCTTGGTACGGGATTTGGACTGTTTACTCTCCCACGCGAGAAATCATTAAGTCTTCCAATGGGATCAGGATTTTGCAAGCCAACTCCGATAAAACCATCATCACTCACACGAATCAATTCCCTTTACCCGATGGTACTACTCAGCAAAAACAATGGCAGATAGATAAAGAAACTTGTAATTTACCTGATGGATTATCCCATCCTGCCGACACATCTAAAAGAGGCATTGCTCTTCAGGGAGAAGGCTCTAGTGCTTGGGTTCCTAAAACCCTGGAAATTGGGCGTAATTTCTCCGTTGAATTGTTTTTAAAATATGAAGATTGGAATACTAGCATAGGCAGTATTTATAACGAGCAAGGAAGTTTGGAAAAAATTTTATATCTGCGAGAACATTTCGGTAGTTTTCCTGATTCCCTAACGGAAACCGAAACCGTAGATTTGTCCGGTAAATGGAAGGGGACAACAGAATCTATTACGCCGGATTTGGAAGTATCTCCCGTGGCTGAAATAGATGAACTTGTCTTAGATCCCACGGGTGGAAAAAATGAAACTTTTTTACTGCCACAGGTGGTTGTCAATATTCCTAAAACCCTTCATCTCGGAGAAGAGTTTGAGATTATCGCGGGTAAGTTAGTCACGGCCAATCAATATCAACGGCTGACGGCAAAATATGACAAATCTGGTCATTTTGCCTTGTTAACGTCTGAAATATTCTGCCGAGAATAAATGACACTATTAAATCTTGCCGACATCTCGCGATACGGCCCTGATTTCCCTTGAAAAAAAGGTCTGGGGGTGATATAGTCTGTGGGGTGGGGGCGGGTTTTGATCAGTTGTCTGTGGGTATTAAAGATATGGATGAACCCGCCCCT
>Ga0209812_10000333_pt1 | contig 43847 bp, 26 predicted proteins | sample JI71714BDNA_FD_187502 | JGI IMG/M metagenome (GOLD analysis project Ga0209812, IMG submission 187502) | Wastewater effluent complex algal communities from Wisconsin, to seasonally profile nutrient transformation and Carbon sequestration -... | ecosystem: Engineered > WWTP > Effluent > Algae...
CGCCTTCGTTTCATAAATGTGCGACTCGTATTTGGCATTGGCCAAAAAGACCAAATCGCCTGAAGACGCCGATTCTATTTTTCCAACACCCGTAATGCGTAGATCGGGATTCCCTTCTACCTCACCTTGAACGAGCTGAGCCAGTAAACCAACAGAAATTTCCTTCATTTTGTCAAGAAACAGGATGAATTGTTGAAGAGTCCGCCAATCCACTACCTAAATTAACTGACAAATATATGGGATTCGCGCTAGAAACGTAATATTTTTTGACAATATGACTCAAAGCCTTGATGGTTGGTAAATCAGACGCTTCGGCGATATCCACCACACTTCCTTGTTTGGTCAGTATCCAGATTTGTGACCCCTCTGGTAAATACCCCTTATTGCTAACTTGCCCTTGTCGTACAAAATAAGCGCGAGACTCCTCTGAAAAACCCGGTGGTAGAGGCAACTTGATATACGATTCTGGAAGGGGCATGGATTTTAGTTCAATGGAAAATAAATCGCGTTGAATCAGACGCTTGGCGAGATATGAAAGAATTGCGTCAGAGTCAAATTGCCACTTTTTAATATGAAAGAAAATATCCATATCGTCGAGTAACGAAAACTGATGTAAGGCTTCGGAATGCTCGTTTACCCAGGTTTTGGAAACGGAGTGGGATAAGAAGTAAGCTAATGGTCCTTCTAAAAAAGGGCTTGTTTCATTTTGGATCAACCACCGAACTCGCTCCAAAATAGCGGTCAGCATAGACTCCGCAGCAATCGCCGTTCGATGTAAGTACACCTGCCAGTACATGAGTCGGCGGGCATTTAAAAAATTTTCAACACTCAATAAACCCTTTTCTTCGACAACCAAGCGGTCATCCACTACGTGCAACATTTTGATCAATCGTTCAACCCCGATTGTACCCTCCACGACACCTGTAAAAAAACTGTCTCGTTTCAGGTAGTCCATTCGATCCATATCCAATTGACCTGAGATCAGCTGATGAAAAAAAGGTCTTGGATACGTCCCATGAAACATAGCTAGTGCTGTGGTTAATTTTCCCTGAAACTGAATGTTCAATTGACCCATGAGCTGAGCTGAAAGCCATTCGTGGGGTACTTGATGTAAGAGTTGTTTTTCCAAGACATGGGAAAAGGGTCCGTGACCGAGATCATGCAATAAAATAGCGATTTGCGCTGATTCTTTTTCGGCCTCGTCTATGGGGTGGCCTTTGGATGAAAGCACATCAAGCGCTTGTCCCATCAAGTGCATCGCACCTAAAGCATGTTGAAATCGGGTATGAACAGCTCCCGGATATACCATTTCGGCCAAGCCTAGCTGTTTTATTCGCCGGAGGCGTTGAAAAAATGGATGTTGAATGATTTCAAAAATCAAATCGGAGGGGATTTGAAGAAATCCATAAACAGGATCATTGATTATTTTTCGTTTGTTCTTCATGACAAGTTAATTAAAATCAAAGAGTTACATCCAAGGAAGAGACAAGTTGAAACCCAAGGTCTTTATTTTTTTTGGAAGTACAAAAAAAATATTTTTATTTTGCGAAGCTTTACGAAGCGGGGCCTATAGCTCAGTCGGTTAGAGCACCTGACTCATAATCAGGTGGTCCCTGGTTCGAGCCCAGGTGGGCCCACAAGCAGAACTACGTGTAGTTCTGCTTTTTTTGTATATGATGTAAATATTTCTTTAGAAAAAGAGTGAAATGTAAATTTTCCTTTATAGATTTGCGAATCAAATTTGTTACTTGCTGAAAGTAGAAGATATAGAATAGACAATTGAACCGCTTTTGAAGAGGTTTATTTTCGCGATTGGTTATTTAGTCCCCCCAAACTCCTCCTTACACAAATCACCTCCGGTTTAGGTCAGAGGTGATTTTTTTATTCCTTGAGAACGAACGCGATGAATGAAAAGAGACGAAGAAGAAAATACGAGGAAGATTGTGGTATACCCGATCAACTTCACCCGATTTGATCCTGCATCAGGATGCAACAAAATATAAATATTAAATAAATTTATTATCATATCAATCAAAAAAACCCATTTTTATATATTATTATTTATTATTTTTAATATATTTCAGCACTCATATCAAGAAACATCTCACAAGGTATTTGTATATTTCATAAATTTGATTTTATTCGTAATTGAATCACCTCCCGTACTATGAAATCGCTGCTCCATTCTCAAACAAATCAATTCACCCAATGGCTGGGGTATGCTGAGCAACCTCTAGGGACGGATCCTGCTTTACAGCATACAGTGGAACTTTTGGCCTCAGTGGCGGAAGTACCTGTCGCTTTTATTGCTTTATTCACTGAGAATGAACAAATCCAACTTGCACAGGTGGGTATAGAAATCGAACGAATTCCGATTCACCAAACTTTTTGTCAATTTGCCATGTGCCAAGAAGACGAATTGTTTATCGTGGAGGATACCCAACTTGTGCCAGCTATTCAGGACCTTGGATTTGTCAAAGATCCTCCCGGGATTCGATTTTATGCGGGAAGTATCCTGAAAACTATTTCGGGTGAAGTAATTGGTTCTATGGGTATTGTGGATTTCTCCCCTAGAAAACTGGAGACCGCCAAGATGGAGCAAATAAAACGATTAGGGCGACATGTCTCCTCCTATTTTCATCACCGGCTACAGAACAATCAGCGAAATGGCGAACTTCAGCAAGCGCTTGAAGAAAAACTATCCCATTCCGAGGCCGTGAAAAAAAACCAAGAGCGATCGTACCGGCAATTATTTGAGTCCATTACCTCATCACACTTAACCATTACCTTTTCCATAGTGGGTAAAATCCTACAAGCTAATGGTCATTTTGCTGAATTTTTAGGGTACCAACCCACAGATTTACTTAATCGATCCTTCTTGGATTTCATGGGATCTTCCGAAGCTACGGCTTGGGAGGTGTTCTGGCCGAAATTATTGGCAGGCAAAACGTATCACGGAAAAATAAAATTCATCCACGCTGACGGTAAAGAAGTGTGGTTATATTCCTCCTTTTGCCCAACATACAATGAAAATGGTCAGGTGGATCGAATCTTGCAAATCAGCCAAGATATTACCCGGCAGGTAAAAATAGAGGGAGAACTGCGGCAATCCAAAATCAAAGCCGATGATTTAAGTAAGCAAAAGGACATCTTCATTGCCAACTTAAGTCATGAAATTCGAACCCCAATCAATGCCATTTTGGGTTACACAGATTTATTGATCGAAACAGAACCGGATCAGGTAAAAAACCAACAATTACGGAACATTCAATACGCGGGGGATAGTTTACTACACTTAGTCAATGACCTTCTGGATTATTCAAAAATCGAATCTGGATTGTTTAAATTTCATGCTGAGCCTTTTCTATTGCACGAGAGTATCGAAAATACCTTGGCACTGCTGCATGTCAAAGCAGCCGAAAAAGGTCTTCAATTATCGTATACTCCGGATCCTAAAATGCCCAAAGTGATCATTGGGGATGCCAAACGCTTAAACCAAATCCTGATTAATTTAGTAAGCAATGGGATCAAATTCACCAAAAAAGGAGGCGTTTTTGTTGAAACCAAATTAATCAAACCAGATCCCCTGACTATCCAGTTTTTAGTACGTGATACCGGCATTGGAATTCCGGCCGATCGAACCGAAGCTGTTTTTGAACGGTATCATCAAGCGACCGCGGGTACGGCGCATCAATACGGCGGAACCGGACTAGGGCTCAGCATCTGTCGGCATTTGGTTGAAAAACAAGGGGGAAATATCTGGTTGTCTAGTGAGGAGAATATCGGTACAACCGTTGCCTTTCAGTTAACTTTTGACGTAGGACAAGAGGTTATATCGGCGGAACGTCCACAACCTTCCACCGTGACCTCCCAGGCACGTATTCTTATGTGTGAGGATAATGAAATGAATATCCGACTAGCCAAGACATTATTCGCCAAAACACAGTACCACCTTGACACAGCTCCGAATGGAAAAGTTGGCATAGAGAAATATTTAGGTGCTTCGTATGATCTCATTTTGATGGATATTCAAATGCCTGAAATGGATGGTTTAGAAGCTACTTTTCAATTACGCAATAAATACCTCGCCGACATTCCCATTATCGGCTTAAGCGCTCACGCGCTTCAACACGAGCAAGACAACTGCATTCAAGCCGGCATGAATGACTATGTGGCCAAACCGTATAAAAAAGAAGAGTTATTTGGTAAAATTGAATTTTGGATTTCAAAAAAAGCCTTGGCAAAAAAGGACGACCTCCATTTAATCGATTTAACCGAATTTCGATCGTTTACAGGCGGAGATGAGGCATTCCAACAAGAACTTCTCTCGTTACTCCTTACCCAATTGTCTCCTCTTATATTAGACATGCAAGAAGGAATTCAGAGCAATACCATGCAAAACATGGCTCGTTCGATTCATACGCTAAAAGGGTCGCTTGGTGTCATGGCTGTGGACATTTCTTTATTAGCTGACCTTGAGGATTGCATTCGAACAAATCATCCGGAGACCATCCCCTTAGCTCGTCGGGTTTTAATTTATCTAGAGGAAATACGGAAGGAGTCTGAAATTGCATTAGCGCAATTAAACCAACCCGTTTAAGGGCGAAATCAAACAAGATTCTAAACAGATTCCTGTATTTTGCGTATTTGATTTTGGGGTGAGGAAAAAAAAGGCTAAACTTCGGACTAAATGTTCAATTTTTAATCATGCAAGAATTCGATATCCTTCGGGCCGTGCTCGAACACGCCCCAGAAAGCTTGGTGATTGTGGATACTGAGTGTCGAATTGTTGCTTTCAATCAAGGACTATCGGTCCTGCTTGAGGCCTATTTCCAAAAAAAGCCAGCGGTTGGCGACGACTACACTGCGTTTATTCCGCCAGAACACCTAGGGAAATTTAATACTACGTTTCAGCTTGCATTACAAGGTGAGAGCACGTTTTTTGAGACACCTACTCAATTTAATGACGAGACGTATTGGTTTGAAAACACATTAACCCCCATTCAAGATAGTCAAGGTAAAATTACGGGCGTCATCTTTTGTTCAAAAAACATAACCCAACAAACCAAGTACCATCAGGCGTTAGAGATTCAGGCCTCCACCATGCAAAATCTGTTTGATCAAGCCAGTGAATCCATGATTCTATTGGACTTGGAGGGGAAGATTATTCGATTAAATCAATTTGCCCGTGAAAGTATTCAACGCTGAGGCAACTAATCTCCAGAACCCGGTCAACTATTCAAACAGTTTGTCGATCCATCGAATATCCAAACCTTCGAACGGCTTTTCCATATGTCATTGCATGGTAAATCTGTGGAGGAAGAAATGTCAGCGATCTCCGTGGACAACCAAACCTACTGGTTTAGGACTCGATTAAACCCGGTCTATCATGCCGAAGGGAAGCTTGTTGGTGTAACCGTAATTTCGGAATACATCACGGAACAGAAGAAAGTGGAAATTTACTTAATCGAAAGTGAAGCAAGGTTTCGAAGTATTCTCCATGCGATTCCACTCCCTATTGTCGTGTTGGATAAACATTGTGATATTATTGGGATCAATCCGTACACGGAGCGCATCTTTCGGTGGAAGGAGCAAGATGTATTGGGGCAATCCATAGATTCCTTGATTCCCGCAAATTTCCATGAAGATTTGTTGATGAGTACATGGGAATCGCTTTTGATTCATTTGATGGAGCCTGAGAACTCGCACGAGGTTCTTGAAGTTCTTCTTCCTCCAACGAGTCAAACGGCCTATTTCGAAGTGTATGCCAATGATTTTGAATTTCGAGGAAAAAAACAAACCGTGGTGATGTTTTTAGACATTACAAACCACATTCAATCATCTCGGGTAATTCAAAATCAGTTGGAAATATTAAGAGAAGTCGCTTTTGTCCAATCGCACGTCATTCGATCACCCTTAGCTAAAATATTAGGGATTACGAATCTTCTCCTCCAAGAAAATCAAATTACCTTGGAGGAGAGATCGGAATGGTTGGGTCATTTGACCGAGTCGGCAGAGGAATTGGACATTGTGATCCAACAATTAGTGGATAGAATCGGAAAATAGCGAAATCTACAAGGTTATCCGAAGTGTAAGACCCAAAGTACGTGGATCCCCTAAAACACCGGCATAATGCCCTGTACTCCCGGGGGCTACCAATAGTTGCTCAAAATAGTTTTTATCAAAAATATTTCTACCCCAGACGATTACCGTTACCCCATTGGAAGCGCGAAAACCTACGCGGGAGTTCCAAAGCGCATATCCCGGAACGGTAAGGAATTCAGATGGTGTTGGGCTCGATGAAAACGCGCTACGTGCGAAAGCATCCAACCCAATGAAAAAATTACCTCGCCAGGAAAATAAACTGCCTTTTTGTGTCCATTCCGTCGAAACGGAACCAGCGTATTTGGAAATACCCGGTAAAACCTGCCCAGAAATATCCACAAATGCGGTGGGCCCGCCAACATTTTCGAGTGCCACAGGAGCGTTGGTGAAGGATATATACCGACCGTCCGTATAGGAAAAAGCGGCTTGGGAACTCCAGTGGTTATTCCAACGAATTTGTCCCTCTACCTCAAATCCTTGTACTCTGACCCGTTCTGCATTGGCCAAATAGCCCCGATTGACACCGGGTTCGGGCGATTGAACCTGCGTCTGGTAGTCTTTGATTCGGGTTGAGTACAAGGTTACATTCAGTTGAGAGGCTGAAGTGGGCTTGGTTTTAACACCCAATTCGGCATGTTGGACAAATTCAGGCTTTACACGAGCGAGTTCAACTAACACACGTCCTTGATCCGTTGGCAGACCACCTATATTCACCCCAACGGGTTTGTAGCTGATTGAATACGTACCAAACGATTGCCACGATGCTTTTTCGGGTTGATATTGAAGCGTAATTTGGCCTGAAAGATTGGTCTCATCCACTTGGGTTTCAAACGCTTGGTTTGTATAAACGCTGTTTTTTAACGCCACAAGAGCCGGATTGGTTGTAGCTAGCCCCCCATAAGTTTGTCGTTCATATTGTGCTTTTTTCTCGTCATAATTCAAGCGTAAACCCGGCAAAACATGCCAATCAGGTAAAAACTGCCAATCCAATTGTCCAAAAATTGCTGCGGTAGTACTTTGGATCCGGTTGGTTGTCCGAATACCAAAGTTATCAAGTAATCCGGGAGTTCTCCATAGAGGATTTTGGTTATTTTGGACAAACCGCCATTGAACACTACCCACCTCTTCGGTTTGGACCGGGTCTGATTTTAAATCTTGGTATAAGGTAAATAAACCTACCACACCGGATAATTTATCTGAAAATGACCCTGCATAGCGGATTTCTTGTGACCATTGATCATGTACAGAATTACCAGCCGATATAGTAAATGAGGGTAGCCCAAGATAATCACGGTCATTTAACGGAATCCATTTCCAATAGCGCCATGCCGTGGTGGAGGTTAATGTCCCTTTACCCAATTTAAAATCGCCTTGGACAGAGACCCCGCCCAGTTGATTATCTGCTCGCGACGGCGTATCGTGATCGATTATTCGATCAAATGGCGAATTATAAGGAATTTGATAGCCTAGGTCAGCGACAATCGCATCGAATTGACGAAAACTTGGTCGCTTTGTGATCACGACACCAGCTACAGGCCAACCGTATCCGTTTGGCTTTTGGTCCGAGATGTCCGCGGCCAAGGTAATTTGTGTGCGATCGGATGGCTGATACAAAAGCTGTCCGCGTAATCCCAAGTTATTCAAATCATTTACGGACTCGTTTGTACGTATATTTTTCAAAAAGCCATTTCGCTGACTTCCTGTAAACGAAATTCGACCTGCTAATTTTTTACTCAGAGGTCCTGTCACAGACGATTTGGCTTGCACAAAACCATAATTTCCGTAGCTGACTTCAATTGAGGCACTGGGTTCAAAAGAAGCCGCACGGGTCGTCAGATTAAACGCCCCGGCGGTGGTATTTTTACCAAATAATGTCCCTTGAGGCCCTCGGAGCACTTCAATCCGGTCGATATCGACCAAATCCAAAGCCGTTGCAGCAGGTCGAGCATAATACACCCCATCCACATAAAATCCAACTCCGGGGTCAATGCCATCATTCGTCAAGCCAAAGGTGGAACCAAGCCCACGAATGTTCAATGTCGTATTGCGCGCATTGGAAGCGTACAATTGTACATTTGGGGTCAACTCCTTAATGCGGTTTACTTGGAAAGCTCCCGCATCTTCGGCCGTTATGCCCCGAATAACCGTTATAGGAATGGGAACAGCTTGAGCAGACTCTTGCCGTCGGCGTGAGGTAACGACAACATCTGCTAGCGCATTTTCATCGGGATCTAAGAATAGTTGGACATTTGATTTATCTACCAAAACCTCTCGGCGCTGATAACCGACTGAACTTATCACCAAAGTGAAAGGCAATTTTTGACCTGTCAGCAAAGAAAAATTGCCCTGAATGTCGGTGATTGCCCCGTTGGTTGTACCCTTAATGACCACAGAAGCCCCGATAATCGGCTCTTGACTTTGTTTGTCTGCCACTTGCCCTTGAATCGTGGCATTGATGGTAGGGGCAATCTGCGCAAAAAGTTGAGGTAGGGCCCCAAAAAACAGGAGAAATAAGATTTTTTTCATTTCTTGTGAAAGGTTTAAGTGAAACTAAGTTGAGAAGCTGATTCTCGCTTGATTAAACCAGCTCGAAGGGGGTGGCAGCCCCCTTCACTTTTCAGGTGCAAATCTAATACTCCTATTTAGTCTATCAATTTACTATACTAAAGTATTTTATTATTTTCTTTATTTTACCCAACTAAATCTTTCATTTACCCAATTTATTGCCTGATCTGGGGAAAAAGAAGGATTCGCTTCGTATATTTGTCAAGGCAAGTAATTTCAATCAACATCTAAAAACGTTTTATGAAAGAGGTATTTATAGTAGCCGCAAAGCGAACACCCCAAGGAAGTTTTGGTGGTGCTCTTAGTCACTTTTCCGCTGTCGACTTGGGGACACGAGCGGTTATCTCTGTTAAAGAATATGCCCAATTACCCACAAAGTCGGTGGATGAACTTTTTTTCGGCCAGGTGATCCAAGCGAACGCTGGTCAGGCTCCAGCACGCCAAGTCGCCATTCAAGCCGGACTTGGGGACCATGTCCCTGCTACTACGGTCAATAAAGTTTGTGCTTCAGGCATGAAGGCGGTTATGTTGGCAGCCCAGTCCATTCAATTGGACCAAAACCAAGTGGTGGTAGCTGGCGGGATGGAGAGCATGTCCCAAGTACCTCATTATTTAACCAAGGCACGTTACGGCTACGGATACGGTTCGGGTGAATTAGTCGATGGTTTGCAACGCGATGGTCTGGTGGATGTCTACCAAACCAAACCCATGGGCTGCTACGCAGATGCCACTGCAGCCAAATATCAATTATCTCGTGAAGCCCAAGACGCGTATGCCATTCGATCCTATCAACGGGCAGCTCAGGCGTGGGAACATGGATTTTTTACGCCAGAAGTTGTTCCTATCGCGTGGCAAGATAAAAAAGGGAAGTCATGTGTAGTGGCTGAGGACGAGGAATTCCGTCGCGTTCAATTTGATAAAATACCCGCTCTGAAGCCGGTTTTCACACCCAATGGCACGGTGACTGCGGCCAATGCATCCACGATTAATGATGGCGCGGCGGCTTTATTGCTGGCAAGCGCTGAGGCCGTAGCGGAATTTGGGTTAAAGCCCTTAGCTCGAATTGTGTCGTATGCAGATGCTGCAACAGCCCCGGAGTGGTTTACTATTGCACCCATTGCAGCTGCCCAAAAAGCCTTGGATCGCGCCCACTTAACCTGGCAAGAAATGGATTTATTTGAAGTGAATGAGGCCTTTTCCGCGGTCCCAATGGCATTTGCTCAGCACTTCGCACTTGATGAGACGAAGTTAAACGTCTTTGGCGGGGGAGTTGCGCTTGGCCATCCCCTTGGTGCGTCGGGTGCGCGAATTCTGGTTACATTAACCCACTTGTTACATCGAAAAGCGGCGCGGTATGGTTTAGCTGCCATCTGCAATGGCGGTGGAGGTGCTTCCGCCATGATTATAGAACGAATGGATTAATCCACCGTAACACGAGATCTATACGAGTGCATGACATCCTGATGGTAATTCATGCACTCGTTTTTTTTGGCTATTTGCTTGCTTCAAGACCTTTTTTTCCTTTGGATGAAACGAGAAATTCCTGGTTTAGTTCCCAGTCTTCTCCAGTCAATACGACATTATACCGTCCTGGTTCCAAGCGTTGCGTTGGAATCCATTTTATAAAGGTTTTAGCTTGAGGCTGATTACCTTGAAATAAGGTTTGTACAACCTCACCAGACAGTTTTCGAATCTGAAGAACAACTCGGCCACTGGTGGGTAATTGATAGATGACCTGGCGCATATCTCCCAATGTATCTTGTAGCATAGCGATTTGTCCTTTCGCCAGCTCTTCACTTAAGGCCGTACGAATACAGGTTTCGATTTGAGCAGAAAATACCCCGCCTGATTCCACCAAAAAGCCGGGCAAAAGCACAATGCTATTCCCTGCCGTGAAGGCAACCGAAGAGCTTTGCTGAATCGTCGACTCCGCGATAATGCGTTGATTCGCGCGTACTGCTGGAACTTCCATTGGGGATCGATCCAAGGTAACCACATTGAGACGACAATCGATGGGGATACCCAAGCATTCACATTGGTCGTTGTATTGATCACGGATTGTCAAGGGATCGCCATCATCACATGGTGTATTCACCGGTTCGCATACACTCGCTTCCCACGTGATCTTACCAAAGCCAGCACACGAGGCATCCCCGTGCGTATTCAACGCTGTAAAAAGTAGTTTTTTAATGCGTCGTTTTTGAAAATCTGGGCCTACGAACCCAGCATAATCCGCTAAACCCGGGGCTTCTGGCCAAGTAAATTGGCCTAAACTTTGCCAAGTAGTTCCATCCTCCGAAAAATCGACCCAAACTTGTCGAAATCCTTTGTTGGTTTCATTGGGCACATTGTAATTCCAGATCCGGCTTGCCCCAACCTCCAATCTTTGGTCAAATTGGTATTCAATCCAATGACTTGATGTCGATCTCAGGGGATTGGGATTGGGTGCATATTGGCAGCTAAGCCACTGTTCATCGGCTTGCGCGATCAAATTATCGGTGACCAAACAATTGGCAAAAGGTTGGTAGCTGATGCGAGGATCTAAACAATCTGGGCCACTGCAGGGAGTACCCACACATTCACAAGTTGCATTGAACTGATCACCATTGGTCAATGGATTCCCATCGTCACATGGCGTGCCGGCTGGAACGCAGGCAAGCTCACAGGTATAATCAAACAAATACACGCCGGGAATCTGGCGCCATTGCGCAGATGTAGCAAACGGAGTACGCCAGTATAATTGAAAAAAATCTCGTGAGGTATTTTCTTTATGCAGAAATTCAAAATAATAGTATTTCCCTTTCTCTAAAAATAACGGACTGGTAGACTGAAGTCGTGATACCCCGTGTTGGTACTCGCCTACCCCATTCATGACCACGAGCTGATGGGTTTGCAGGAATGCAGGATCATGATTTCGAGATAAAAAGAATAAAGCTTGGTTGTCCCCAGTTAAATTGAACTGGTAATTTCCGGTTACGGGAACAGTCAAATAGCCCTGAACTAAGGAACCATATTGATCACGTGTGTGGGGGCTACTGGGCCCACCCGCACCCCTTAAAAATTCACGTCGACTTGGGACCAACGGAAACTGCGGTGCATTCAATAAATCATTTTCGACATAAGAACCGGGGATTCCATCAAAGAAGTACGCATCTACCCCACCGCGATTGCCAATGCACGCAACCGGCTTAGGCGCTTCGCCCAAGCAATGGCAACTACCATCTTGGACATCGTTTTGAGTGGTTGGATCTCCATCGTCGCAGGGAGAACCTGCGGGTGGGCAATTCGCCCAACATCCGTAATCAACAAGGTGACGAAAATCGATGACTTGCCACGTGGATTCGGTGGATTTTTGCCAATACAACGTGGCATGGTCCCCCCCAATGCCTTCCAAATGCATCACTTCAACATAATACGTTTGCCCCGCTTGCAAGGTAAACCAAGCACTTGTTTGAAGCGGACTTTTAGTATGTTCGGTTCGGTTAGTCCACGTGATCACCTCCGCTACCACTTGTCTTCGGTTTTCAGGACCGGTTGGACTAAAATACACCACCACCCGATCGTCACCTGTTACATTAAAACGATAGGAAGCCGTTTCGGTTGGCTTAATGAATGCCCGCATGCTTGAGGCGAAATAATCCGTAAAATTCAGTGGACTTTGTAACGAAGCAAGCGTTTGTGATCCGTCAGGAAATCCCGGATATCTCGGGTCAGACAAAAGAGCTGAGGTATCTACCCCATTGATTACGGGCATGGAAAGCCAATAGCGCCAGGTCACTTGACCGGGCGTTCCAAGACAGCCTTGACCAAATCCAAGAGCAGGCATCAACACAAAAAGCAAACCTATGAAGCCTCTTTTCATGACATAAACCCAACGGGGCGTTGACTGGGTGAATACTGATAAAAATTCCCCAAATTGGGTAAAATATACGGCAAATCAGTCGGTGAAACACCATACCAGAGGGCTAACTCAGCGTACATTTCATCTGTAGATACCGCTGGAATAAAATTCCCACGAAACGACACATTGAACGGATTAGAGTTGTTTATGGCCAACCTTGGGTACGCACCCACAACACGCCCACCCTGAACTGCGCCCCCCATAATCATGGAATTGCCCCCCCAAGCATGATCTGACCCCTGGCCATTTGAGGTAATAGTTCGGGCAAAGTCAGAAATCGTGAACGTAGTGACTTGATCTTGAATACCCAATTCTTGTGTAGCGCGATAAAACGAATGGAGCGCGGAACTGACGACCGGCAACCGCTGATTGAGTCCATTCAATAGATCATCATGCATATCCCAACCACCGTATTGAACGAAGAATATTTGCCGGCGGGCCCCTAGGAAACTACGTACGCTCATGACTTTAGCGATCGCTAATAAACTCTGGGCCAAATTGGACGTTGCGAACGTGGTTTGAATAGGCAATTGCCGCATAAGCGCACTGCGGAATACATCAAAAGCCCCAAATGACTTTTTGGCTGTCGTGGTGTACGTTTTTTGAAGTACATTCGCATACTGCTGTGAAACAAGACTATCTAATGCACTTTGACGAATTTGTTGCAATAGCCCGGAATTGTTCCACCACGAAGGAAAACTCCGCAACCCAACATTCGCCGGATCAACATTGTTGCTGATGGCGTATTCTGTCAAGGAGTTTCCACGCTGAAAAATATTTTTTCCAGCCAGGGAAATATTCATGGATATTTCGGCATTGGAATTTTGCGCATTCAATAAATCGGCAATTCTGCCACCAAGTCCAACAGCATCCCGACTCTGCGGAACCGAGGTTTGCCACTGCATAATTTGATCGGAATGCGAGTAGATACCCAAAGGGATTTTCTTAATGCCCGCTTCAAATTCTGAACGATTAGCCAAAGGCTCGACTAATGTCCCAACGTTCGCTAAGAAAGCTAGTTTACCTTCTTGATAAATTTCTTGGACACCCGGCATACTCGGATGCAACCCAAAGGATTGATAGGACCCCGGCAAATGCCTAAAACTGCTTATTTGCGCGTTCGGCAAAGAAAGTACCTGGCTAGGCGATGTAAAGGCAAGGTCTGTTCGAGCTGAGGTATAGTCTGAAAATCCGGTATCACCACCTGAGGTACCGGTCGGGATCAACATATTGAAGGAATCCACTCCACCCGCAAGTAATATACAAACCATGGCTTTATAATCCCCTTCTGGATTTACTAAGCCGTTGATTGCGCCAAGACTGCTGAGGGAACTGAGTAGCGTAGTGGAGCCCATTGCACCACAAGCCGCTTGTTTTAAGAATTTTCTTCGATCCATATCAACGTTTAATCATATATTCCGGTGCTGCCATAAGCAAAAAAATAGCCATTCGGACACGTCGCTCAGCCAGAGTTTCATCCAATCCACCTTGACTCGTAACGGGAACTGGCATTTGAAGTAACGCATTCTCCACAATGTTTCGATGCGAAAGGGACACTTGACCTTGCGCCAAAACCAAACCCAATCGATCAATTAATTCCGGAAGCCGTTCATTTCGTGCCAGAGGGAACCAAGAACTTAAATCAAAACCGGGGCGCTCTGCGACCTTATTTGTCTCCCCACTAAAGTAACTTCGGTAATCCACCACAGTGTTATCAAAAATCCACCGATGTAATCCATTCAAATAGCCAGTAAAACTTTGAGAACTTAGCGTTTGAAACTCAGGCGCTACTTTACCACTTCCCACAAGCTCGCCATCAGGTACGTACGTAGGTTGATAAAAATTGAAAACAGAGGGCGAGAACAGCGGAATTTGTCCAATTAAATTATAGACATCTGCCATAGAATTGCGGAAGCGACCCGTCGGAGAAGTCAAATTCAAACCCCGCACTAAGTTCAAATACCGCAGAAAAGGCTCTCTCAAGTGGCCTTTGTAAATGGGATCATCCTCTCGGCAACATGCCCTTGCCTCTGGATCAAGCAGAATGGCTTGAATAACGGATTTTAGATCGCCGCGCACACCCAGGCCATTATTAGCAAAAATTGCGGATACACGACCCACATAGGCAGCAGATGGATTGGAGGTAACCAAATGTTGGATGAGGCGTAAACTAATAAATGGTCCTGTGTTGGGATGATTAGATAAGACATCGAGCGCATCCCGAATATCCAATAATCCTTCTTGCGGTGTCCGATTAGGGGTTGAAAATCCTAAAAAAGTTTTCACTCCGGGTTCGTGACCCGGTACAATGCGTGGATTCCGTTTCCATGTATTTCGGATGGCATCGCTACTATCTATTGGAAAAAACCGAAGCGGCAACGTGTAGCTCCACCGATTAGGCTCACGCTGCCCAATATAGGCTGCATTCCTCCATGAAAGACCTGTAAAGACTTTGGCCAAACCCGTGATATCGTTATTGGTATAGGCTGGAATTAAATTACCTTGTGCGTTTCGTTTTTCAGTGCCGTCAGGATTTAACTCATATAACCCAATCGTAAAGAGTTGCATAATTTCCCGAGCATAATTCTCATCGGGGAAGGTTTGACGCTCCACATCCGTTGCCTTATTGTTCATGTAGGTCAAATACACCGCCATGGCTGGATGAAAAGTGACACTATCGATCAATTGACGAAATGTTCCAAAAGAATTTCGGTACAAAACGTCATGGTAACTTGCCAACGCATACGGATTATCGTCAAATGCGGAAATTCGGGAAGTCACCAAAATTTGACTTAACGCAAATGCCACGCGCCACCGGAGGACATCTGGGCTCTGCATCATGCCTTGAAACCAAGCCACATCAAAATACCACGAAGGAATAAACGAACTGGACAACGTTTGGGGTGGTGTTGCACCATTCCGATTTAGAGAATCAACTAAATTCTGATGCAATTGTTGAACGTACGGAGTACACAAGAACTGTATGGGTAGATCCATTTGGTGCCGCAACCATGGCTCGACACCCTGAGATTCGACTTGTTGGATCTCAGACCAAGTGGCCCCAAACGTAGCCTGACTTAAAAAACGCGCTGCCGCAGCAGTATTCGGTAAAAAACCACGTCCATCTAATGTTTTGGAAGCAACAGTTTGTCCGGAACTCGCTCTGATTGTCACGCCGGCTTTACTTCCTTTACCTAGAGTTTGGGTGGTTTGACTGAATCCAAAACGAACTTGAACTAGACAAAAAACAGCAATACATAGAAGTTTGGCAATAGGATGTCTCTTTATCTCCATAAAGATTTTTTAATAATCACATACAAAGGTAGCATTCCCCAAGAATTATTTTCCGGTTTCCCCAAAAAAAGGTGGTGAGCATCCCATTTTATTTTCGTTTGATATGCTGCCAAATAGATTGTAATTTTGCGGTTCTATTTTTTAGCGCAATTTCATGACAGAATATCAGCATCAGACCATTGAGAAAAAATGGCAAGCCTTTTGGGAACAGAATCAAACCTACCGAGTAGACATTGATTCCACCAAGCCTAAGTTTTATGTATTGGACATGTTCCCCTACCCTTCTGGGGCTGGGCTCCACGTTGGACATCCACTAGGCTACATTGCATCTGATATTTACAGTCGTTACAAAAAACTACGCGGTTTTAATGTGCTTCATCCGATGGGGTTTGATTCCTTTGGATTGCCTGCTGAACAATATGCAATCCAAACCGGACAACACCCAGCCATCACCACGGAGAATAACATCACCACCTACATTCGTCAATTGAAGAACTTAGGGTTTGGCTACGATTGGTCACGTGAAATACGAACGTCTGATCCTAGTTATTATCGCTGGACACAGTGGATTTTCAGGGAGTTATTTTCTTCTTGGTATAATCAAAAAACAAATCAGGCCGAATCGATCAACTCTCTGGTCGCGCATTTCAGTCAACACGGCACCCAACACTTGAAAGCCCACACCGAAGGAGACCTACCCGCCTTCACAGCTGAGGAATGGAACGCCTGGAATGAAGAGAAACAGTATGAAATGACCCTGCCGTACCGGTTAACGTACTTATCAGAATCCGTTGTGAATTTTTGTCCAGCACTGGGCATGGTTCTTTCGAACGATGAGGTAAAGGATGGGGTATCCGAACGTGGCGGGCATCCTGTCATTCAAAAGAAAATGCGCCAGTGGGTCATGCGCATCACGGCCTACGCCGATCGTCTTATTGAAGGACTTGCTTCCCTCGACTGGTCTGAGTCGTTGAAAGAACAACAACGAAACTGGATTGGGAAATCCGTGGGTGCGATGGTGAAATTTTCCTTACAACCTACGCCGCTCGTAGAAGCGCACGGACTCACCGCCCAAGACATTGAAGTATTCACGACCCGTGTGGATACCATTTACGGTGTGTCTTTCTTGGTCTTGGCCCCGGAGCATGAATGGGTTAAGCTCCTTACCACGCAAGAGCAGGCAAGACAAGTTTCGGCTTACATAGAGGAAACACAAAAACGATCTGAACTCGATCGCATGTCAGACGTCCGGACGGTTTCTGGTGCATTTACCGGTTCTTATGCGGTTAATCCCGTAAATGGCGCGCTCGTTCCCATCTGGATTGCTGATTATGTTTTGGCAGGTTACGGAACCGGAGCGGTTATGGGTGTCCCATCGGGCGATCAGCGTGATTGGAATTTTGCTACTCATTTTAATCTTCCCATTATTCCCATCTTGGATGCTCAATTCGAACTCGATAAGCAAGCTGATCCCACCAAAGATGGAAAATACATCAATTCGGAATTGATTAACGGCAAGACCTATGCCGAAGCCACACAAATCCTGATTGATTGGTTGGAAGCCAACGGACGAGGTAAAGCTAAAGTAAACTTCCGGTTACGGGATGCAGTCTTTGCACGGCAGCGGTACTGGGGTGAACCTGTCCCGGTGTATTATAAAAACAATTCAGAAGGAATGCCTTTACCTTATTTGGTAGAGGACGCCGATCTCCCGGTCGTTTTGCCTTCGATCGATGTGTACCAACCTACCGAATCCGGAGAACCACCCCTAGGAAGAGCCGAGGATTGGAAATACCAGGATCAATATGACTTCGAGCTGAGTACAATGCCGGGCTGGGCTGGGAGTTCATGGTACTGGTTCCGGTATATGGACCCAACCAATACAGAATCCTTTGCTTCAAAAGAAGCCATTGAATATTGGCAACAAGTTGATTTGTATATTGGCGGAACGGAACACGCGACGGGTCATTTGTTGTATAGCCGATTCTGGAATAAATTCTTGAAAGACAGAGGATACACTCCACACGAAGAGTTTGCCCTGAAATTGATCAACCAAGGGATGATCCAAGGTCGATCTAATTTTGTGTACCGTGTAAAAAACACGGAGGTTCCTACCTTTGTCTCATTTGGTCTGAAGGATCAATATGAAACAGTTAAACTGCATGTCGATGTCAATATTGTCGAAAATGACATTTTGGATATCGAAGCTTTCTTGGCCACACGAAATGACATTGGGGACAATCCTCAGTTTATTTTGGAGGACAATCAATACAAATGCGGGTGGGAAGTTGAAAAAATGTCCAAATCCAAGTTCAATGTGGTCAATCCTGATGACATTGTAGCCCGGGTGGGTGCCGATACTTTCCGTCTTTATGAGATGTTTTTAGGCCCTTTAACCGAAAGCAAACCTTGGGATACCCGGGGCATGGAGGGTACGTATCGATTTATCCGAAAGTTATGGCGTTTGTTCTTTGATGCTCAAGGCCAATCGTTACTACAAGATGCGGAGCCTACCCCAGCCGAACTGAAATCCTTACACAAAACCATCAAAAAGGTTGGCGAAGATATCGAGCAGTTTTCGTTTAACACAGCGGTCAGTGCGTTTATGGTGTGTGTAAACGAATTATCAGCGGCTAAATGCCACAAACGTGCTATTCTAGAGCCTTTTGTCATCCTGCTCAGCCCGTATGCACCCCATTTAGCGGAGGAACTTTGGGTTCACTTGGGAAAAATTCCCGGTACGGTTACCGCTCAACAATTTCCACATTGGAATCCTGACTATTTGGTGGAAGACTCGATTGAATACCCCATTCAAATCAATGGTAAAGTCAGGGCTAACCTGGTCTTTGCTGCTGAGGCATCCAAAGAGGAAATCGAGAAAGCCGTGTTAGCCGAGGAAAGTGTGCAACGCTGGATGGAAGGAAAGCCCGCTAAAAAGATTATCGTCGTGCCAAAACGCATCGTGAATATTGTTATTTAAATTCAATACAGGGGGACTCATTCCCCCTTTTTTTCAAACTTATGATTTCAGTAGATAATGTCACTGTGGAGTTCAGTGGCCATACGCTATTCTCCGATATTACCTTTAATATCAACGAGAAGGATCGGATTGCGCTAATGGGGAAAAATGGTGCGGGCAAGTCGACACTCCTCAAAGTGATTGCTGGAGCGCAAAAAGCCACCAAAGGGAAAATTTCAGCTCCAAAAGAAGCTGTTATCGCGTATTTGCCTCAACATTTGTTGACGGAAGATGATGCCACGGTCTTTGAGGAAGCAGGCAAAGCTTTTCAGGAATCATTGTCCATGAAAAATGAAATTGATGCGCTAAACCATCAATTGGAAATCCGAACCGACTATGAATCGGACGATTACATGGCACTCATTGAACGTGTGTCTGATTTAAGTGAAAAGTTTTACTCGGTGGAGGAAGTCAATTACGACGCTGAAATTGAAAAAACCTTACTCGGATTGGGTTTTGAGCGTGCCGACTTCCAACGTTCTACCTCGGAATTTTCCGGCGGTTGGCGTATGCGGATTGAGTTAGCTAAGATTTTGCTTCAAAAACCAGACTTGATCCTACTGGATGAGCCAACCAACCACATGGATATTGAGTCCATCCAATGGTTGGAGGATTTCCTTGTCCATAATGCAAAAGCAGTGATTGTTATCTCGCATGACCGTGCTTTTGTGGATAACATTACCAACCGAACCATCGAAGTAACCATGGGTCGGATTTACGACTACAAAGTGCCTTATACGCAATATCTCCAATTGCGGAAGGAACGAATGGAGCAACAGCAGAAGCATTACAGCGATCAACAAAAAATGATTGCCGAAACGCAAGAGTTTATAGATCGCTTTAAAGGAACCTACTCCAAAACTTTGCAGGTACAATCTCGAGTCAAAATGTTGGAGAAACTGGAGTTGTTCGAGGTAGACGAAGTGGACACCTCCGCGATTACCGTAAAGTTCCCACCAGCTCCGAGATCAGGTAATTATCCTGTGATTGTTTCTGAGGTAACCAAATCGTATGGGGATCACCTGGTATTTCAAGGGGCCAACGTTACGATCGAACGCGGACAGAAAGTCGCTTTTGTCGGTCGTAATGGGGAGGGAAAATCGACTTTAGTCAAAGCCATCATGCAAGAAATTCCCGTGGATTCTGGGGAGGTCAAAATGGGGCATAATGCCATGATTGGCTATTTTGCTCAAAATCAAGCCTCTTTATTGGATGGGGAAATGACCATTTTCCAAACCATTGATGAAATAGCGGAGGGTGAAATTCGGACCAAAATCAAAGATTTATTGGGAGCTTTTCTATTTCGTGGGGACGATATCAATAAAAAGGTGAAGGTTCTATCGGGTGGAGAGAAAACCCGATTGGCTATGATTAAACTCTTACTCCAACCGGTTAACTTCTTGATTTTGGATGAACCCACCAATCATTTGGATATGCGCACCAAGGATATCCTGAAAGAGGCCTTAAAGAATTTTGAAGGGACGATCATTTTAATTTCACATGACCGTGATTTCTTGGATGGCCTAGCTGAAAAGGTATTTGAATTTGGGCAAAAACGCGTTCGTGAACATTTTGAGGGAGTAACTGAATTCTTAGCCCGCAAGAAAATGGATAACCTGCGTGAGATTGAACGAAAATAAATCCCAATACCCCATAAGAAAACAAAGGCCATGCATACGCGCATGGCCTTTGTTTTTTAAAGAATGGGTAAACATTATTTCAATGAACTTAAAAACTCCACCATATTTCGGATATCTTTTTTCGACATCAACGCACCCATAGGCGGCATACTAGATGGATAATTCTCCCGCTGTTGAATACGGCTTTTGGGAATAGCCAATGGCTCGGCTTCGTTAGTTCGCAACAATAGGCTGGTGTCAGACTCCTCCAAGAGCGTCCCCGATACCTCTTGCCCTCCTACGAGGATCAAATTTACTTGACCATATCCGGGCGCTAGCCGTGCACTTGGCTCCACTAAAGCTTGTAGCAACTGCGTCCGATCAAGCTTTTTCCCGATGCCTGCTAAATTGGGCCCCACCGTGCCGGTTTGATCTTTATCAAACGTATGACAACGGACACATTGACCGGTTGAATTGTATAAAAAATAATTCCGTCCTTCCCAGGCATTTCCACCATATAAAGTAGCTTGAAATTCTTCTACAACCGAATTCGATGACTGCACTTTCCCCCATTGGTCAACCAGTCCGGCTTCTCCATTTTTTTCAACCGCCTCGGCTAAATCCAGCATCACTTCACGCTCCAACTTACCTTGCGCAAAGTCAGCCACCAAACCCGATAATACCACACGGGTTTTATCCGAGGGCATCGTTTGAAGTGTCTGCAACACCCGTTGTTTTTCGCGAATAGTACCCTTGGTTACAATAGGTTCAAGCAGTTTAGGTAATTCCTCTTGAGTTACAGATAACTTCACCAACTGTCCGATGGCTACCGTCCGGACATCCGAGGATTCATCTTCCAATCCTTTTCTAACCCACACCCCTGCACGCGCAAAATTAATATCCGTCATTGTTTTCAATAAAGCCATTTTTAAGGACTTGTCCGGATTTTGTAGGTAGATTCCCTCAAGAACCTCCCCAAACTCAGTAAACTGTAATCGTCCGACTAACTCCACAGCGGCTACCTGGGTGACCGGGTCTGTAGCTTTCAGCCACTGAGTTACGAGAGGACGGGTTTTATCTTGAACCTCGTTTAAATTACGAGTCACATAACCACGGAACCTCCCATCAACACGATCCAAAGGAGATGGCTCTGCCCAAACACTGATGATGGCTAGCGCTTCGGCACGCATGGCTGGAGAATTGGCCGATTTTTGCGCAAATGCAATCAATCCATCCAAATCTTGTGGACGGCCTAGGCGGGATGCCGCGCTTAAAATTCGTCGGGTTAAAGGTTCAGGGTATGTATCCGCCGAAACAATGCGTTGAGCCAATTCAGGTAAAGCCTCTGGGATTGAATTATCATCGTGAATAGCGCGGGCTGCTTCTAAGACCAAAAGTTCATCCGAATCTCGAAGGAATTGAGCCACTCCCGGATGTTGCATTCGCCGTAGGGCAAGAATAGCCGCGAGTCGCTCCGCCCGATTGGGATGATTCACCCGGGCCAAACAAGCGACTGTGGCCTCCATTCTGGCCAAAGAGAGTACCGCAGCATGGCGTAAATACACATCCCGGTCTTGATTGGCAGCGATAAGTTGAAACAATCGTTCAGCCGCTTCTTTTTTTCCAATGCGCCCTAAAGCCTCCGCCGCGTAGAATTTAACCCGATCATTTGGAAAATTAAGCAGAGACATGAATTCGTCTCCGGATGGATAATCTCGCACATCGCCTAACGTTTTTAGTGCTTGTGCCATTACCTCGAAATCGTCGTCTACCAAGGCTTTTCGAAGAGGTAACCGGGCACTTTCCACTTTGGCTCGAACCAACTGCCCCAATCCCCAAATCGCATGAATGCGGGCCAGTTGATTGGCAGATTTTTGTTCCACTAAGGTCTGAAAAACGGCTACGCTTTTTCGGTTCACCAATTCAAACTGAGCTTTCAACCGAATCCGGCGATCCTCATAGGCCAATAAACCTTGAAGGTCAGCCAAAGGCAACTTGCTAAAATCCGTTTGCATCCACAAAGCGGTTTGCTTTCTTTCGGCTATATTATCCGGATTTTTAGTGTCAAATTTCCAAATACGCCCTTGACTTTTGGTTCCCCAGCCATTCAACCAATCCGCTACTAACATAGAACCCTCCGGTGTGAAACGGATGGCCGTTGGGAGAATTCCAGAGAGGATTCGCTGTTCTTTTTGCAAGGCAAAACTAGCCCCATTAGGTTTTAATGTAAAGGCCCAAATACCTGAGCCACTTGGGGCACCAACGAATTCGACCAAGAAGAAATGATTTTTCCATTGTTTTCCAAAACCAGTCCCTGGGTTATATTGCATACCCGTTGGACCGTTGTGGAAGTTTTGAATGGGGGGAATAATGTGGGCGGCTTGCTTATCCCACCGAGGTACAAACAACTTTTCATCCATCCATACTTTATAGGCATTATTTTTCGGATCAGTATACTTCCCAAATTGCCAATGCGTTCGCCAGCCCGAGTCTGAACCTTCAACCAGGTGAACCAAGCGTTCACTTTCGCCGGGGTGGTCTCCATCGTTATCTGCCGTAATTAAATTGCCAAAATCATCAAAAACAAATTCATGTACATTCCGCAATCCTTTGGCAAAGACCTCCAATCCGGTACCATCTGGGTTGCATCGAACAATCGTTCCTTCATGTGGATGAGCCAATGTTTTTCCATCAACTGTCTTGATTTCGGCCCCTAAATCTCCTATTGACCAGTAGATTCGTCCATCAGGCCCCTCGGTCAGACCCGACATCCCGTGGCCCCCAAATCCAATATGCACCCCATATCCACTAACGATTGGCGTTTTCTTTTTCCACTCCCCGGAGGCACTTGGTTTTTCTAGTCGCCAAACATGGGGCGAAGCACTGACAAAAGCGTCTTGGCCGCGCACCAACAATCCATGGGCCACATCGGTCACTTCAGTATGAAAATCGGCCAAAATACGGGTAGAATGATCCGCAATACCATCCCGATTGTGGTCTTGCAATCGCCAAATTTCCTCTTTAGCAACAGTCAAATCCCGCCAATCATGCGATCCATCGCCATTCAAGTCGCCCAACCACTCATTTTGAGCCGACTTTTCTGGTGCGAATGTTGCCCGAAGGAATGCTTGCCGATCTTCCACCCGTTGAAAACCGATGGATTCAGTCATCCAATTCTGATGTCCTCGAATATCAAATTCAGAGTGACTCATTCGATTCGATCGGGTAATGAAAACATCCCCGTTTTCTGCAATCGACATGGCAATTGGGTCAGGTGCAAGTGAATCTGAAGCCCATAATGAAAGGGTAAAATCATCATGTAAAACGGCTGGCGTTTTTTCTCGGATTTCAGGGTATCGGGAATCATCTGCAGTTAGGCGCAAGGTCTCGGATGGTGTTCGGACACAAGCCAAAACCAAACCAGAAGCAATCAGGTAGGTCCAACGGGGTTTACCGAAATTCATAAACATCATTTTAGGTAGGTTGATCAACAAATGTACAAGTTCCCCCTAAAATCCCCTAACTTTGGTGCGTATAAACACACGGAATTATGATACTATGGCTTGTTTTAGGTGTATGGCTGTGGAGCACTCCACCCGTACTTTCCAAAAATGATTTGTTAGGTAAAATTGATCCCACGCAAGATACGCGTTTTGTGAAACCCGACAATCAATACACGTTAGGGTCGGCAAGGTCACAATACATCCAAAAAGAAACCTATGCAGCTTTCATTAAAATGGCAGAGGCCGCCAAGAAAGATGGAGTCACATTGGTAATCGTATCCGCGACCCGCACATTCGCCATGCAAAAGACGATTTGGGAGGGTAAATGGGAGAAAGAGAAGGCCATCGTAAATCCTGTGGCACGCGCAAAGAAAATTCTTTTGTATTCCTCAATGCCCGGCACGTCACGTCACCATTGGGGAACTGATATTGACTTAAATGCCTTAAACAATGCCTATTTTATGTCGGGCGAGGGAAAAAAAGTGTTTGATTGGCTTCATCAGCATGCAGATACGTTTGGATTTTGTCAAACCTATACGTCCAAAGAAGGCGGAACGAGAACAGGGTATGAGGAGGAGAAATGGCACTGGTCCTACATGCCTTTATCTCGGATGTATTTACAGGAATATAAAGCGAAGATTAAGGCAGAAGACATTCAAGGCTTTTTAGGCGATCATGTCGTTGGGCAGTTACCCATTTTAACTGAGTTTGTTGGTGGAATTGCCTGCCTCTGATGACACCACAGGTTTTTTCAAAATGTTTCTCTATTTTTGGTGATATTTTCCTCTCTTGAGGGCCAAACTTTAAAAATTCAAATCATGGTAATTGCTCCTCGCGTGCGTGGATTTATTTGTCTTACGGCTCATCCAGAAGGATGTGCAGCCCATGTGGCGCACCAAATTGAGTATGTTAAAAAACAAGGTCCGGTGGAAGGACCTAAGAAAGTATTGGTGATCGGTGCCTCCACCGGATTCGGCCTTGCTTCGCGCATCACAGCCGCGTTCGGATCAGGTGCAAGTACACTCGGGGTTTACTTTGAGAAGCCTTCAGCCCCGGGCAAAACAGGTTCTCCAGGATGGTATAATACCGCCGCTTTTGAAAAAGAGGCACACCAAGCAGGGTTATACGCCAAAAGTATCAATGGCGATGCGTTTTCTCAGGAGATCAAAGAAAAGACAATTGCTGCGATCCAGCAGGATCTAGGTCAAGTGGATTTGGTGATTTACTCGGTCGCATCCCCTCGTCGGGTACACCCGATCACCGGCGTAATACACAACTCCGTGCTTCGCCCGATTGGCCAAACCTTCTCCAACAAAACAGTCGATTTTCATACGGGAAATGTCACCACCGTAACCATAGAACCCGCCAAGGATGAAGATATTGACAATACAGTCACCGTTATGGGAGGAGAGGATTGGTCGATGTGGATGGACGCCCTCCTCGCCGCCAATGTTCTGGCTCCTGGTGTGAAAACACTCGCGTACTCCTATATTGGACCTGAAGTGACGGAACCCGTCTACCGCAAAGGAACGATTGGGCGTGCGAAAGACCATTTGGAGAGTTCTGCCGCTCAAATCACCGCAAAATTAGCCTCAATTCAAGGCAAAGCCATTGTTTCGGTGAATAAAGCACTGGTTACGCAAGCCTCCTCTGCTATTCCCGTTATTCCGCTTTATATTTCATTGTTATACAAAATCATGAAGGAAAAAGGACTTCATGAAGGATGTATCGAGCAAATGTACCGACTTTTCAAGGATCGTTTGTTTACCGCGGGCGAAATTCCGGTGGATGAAGCTGGGCGGATCCGAATCGATGATTGGGAAATGCGAGACGATGTACAAGCTGAAGTTTCTACGCTCTGGGAAGTCGCAACAACAGAAAATCTAGCAGAAATTGGGGACTTGGCAGGCTACCGGACCGAGTTCTTCCAATTATTTGGATTCGAATGGGCTGGGGTTGATTACGAGGCCGACACACAAGAAGTGGTGGAAGTTCCCGGTATTATTGCCTAATGATTTTCAAAACGGCGGATAAATATCCGTCGTTTTTATTTGCTAAAAAAAGGAAAAGGGGGTCATAAACCCCCTATCCAACCTATTTTAACCTAAACTAAACTGTTATGAGAAATCTTTATCAAAATTGAATACAATTGGATAATTTCAAGTTGGCATTTTTGAAAACATTTGAACCGAATCGAAATTGAGGTGCAAAATTCGACAATTTTATTGATTTTTCTCATAACCTACTGTTAAATAATTATTGTCATACGAATAGTTATATAATTTTTTCAAGATTTAGTTTACCTTAAATTGAATTATGCAATTTCATACATTGAACACTGGCTATTTTAAGCTCGACGGCGGGGCCATGTTTGGAGTTGTGCCCAAGACCATTTGGTCCAAAAAAATCCCCGCAGATGATCTGAATCTATGTACATGGCAGATGCGTTGTTTGTTGGTTGAGTCCGACAACCGACTCATTTTGGTCGATACGGGGATGGGAAACAAACAACCCAGTAAGTGGCAGGGATATTACGATCGCTCCGAGACCTTGGATCTGAAGGATGCTATTCAGCGGGCTGGTTTTTCGCCCAATGATGTTACGGATGTCCTGTTGTCTCACCTTCACTTTGACCATGCAGGTGGAGCTGTCCTAACGGCTGGGCCAGACTCATTCCCCCGCCTCGCCTGTCCCAATGCAAAGCACTGGACAAGTCGAGCGCAATGGGAATGGGCCATGCAACCTAACCCTCGAGAAAAAGCGACTTTTCTCTCAGAAAATCTACTCCCCATTCAAGAATCCGGCTTACTCTCCTTCATTGATGACACCCCGGACCCACTGGGCGAGCAGGTTGTATTATTGGCTGCCTTTGGCCATACAGAACACATGATCATGCCTGTATTCGAGCAAAAGGGACAAAAAATCTGGTTTGCAGCCGATACGATTCCATCCCATGCCCATATTCACGTTCCGTTTGTCATGGGATATGATATTCGCCCGTTGGATACCATGCAGGAAAAAAATCAATGGCTCGAAAAGGCAGTACAAGAAGAATGGATTATCTTTTTTGATCATGATCCATTTCATGCAGCGGGGGTGTTAGAAAAAACGGAAAGAGGTTTTCAAGCAAAAGAACTTGGTTCATTGCAAAACTTTCTGAAAACCTGACCGTTCTCAAAGAAATAAGTCTATTCATCGTGGTTATGCAAACAACGCCCGTTCATTTCATCTTATCAGGCGGCGGTGCCCGAGGTTTCGCCCATTTAGGCGTCATAAAAGCATTTCAAGAAATAGGAATCCAGCCGGCTTCTTATTCTGGAACGAGTGCAGGTGCCTTGGTGGGTGCTTTACTTAGTGCGGGCTATTCCCCAGATTATATCCTCGAATTTATCTTAAAACAGGGGCTATCCAATTACCTTCGGTTTGCGTTCAACCGCATGGGTCTATTTTCCATGGAACGGGTAGAAAAGATATTGAAAGAACTAATCCCACATGATCGATTTGAAAACCTGACCACACCGGTAAGTGTATGTGCCACAAACTTAACCAGTGGAAAATCAGTCTATTTTGATTCAGGTGAACTGATCCGTCCTGTCCTTGCCTCCTGCTGCCTTCCTGGGATTTTCGAGCCCATCATCATGGGTGGTAATACGTATGTAGATGGCGGGGTACTCAATAACCTACCCGTTGAACCCACCCTAGATAAACTGGGCATTCGCGTGGCCGTTAACGTGACCCCACGGGTCGATCATCTTCCCATTCATACGGCTAAAGATGTCCTCATGAAAACCTTTTATCTATCGATCAGCCAACAGTCTGATCTTCAAAGTAAGCGGTGCGACTTGGTGATTGAACCTAAGGAAATCATCCGCTATGAGGGACTTAGCCTAAAGAATGCGCGAGAAATGTTTGATATCGGATACCAATATGGCGTCAATACCCGACATTTCATCCCTCAAACCATCCACGATCCGGTATGATTGTTTGGGATTCCCCTAAACCTTGTGCAATTTGCAGTTTGAATACAATGATCATTATGCGTATTTTTTCTTGGCTTTTTTTGGGATTCTTACTTTTTCTTTGCGGTTGTTCTCAATTTAAACGCACCCCAACCAGCTTGGCTTGGCATAACATGAATGCCCGGTTCAATGCCCATCTCATTGCGCGGGATAATATTCGCTACGCCCAACAGATTTTAGAAGATACGACCCAAGAAGATTATGCCCTGATGCTCCCGTTGCAATGGTCACTGGATTCGCAGTTTACTCGTCCTATCCACAAACATGCCGAAGTGGCCATGAAGATGACCTCGCTGGTTGCGGAACGGCATGCCAATTCCAAATTTCTCTACCCATCCTACCTGATGCTCGGTCAAGCCAGACAAATGAGGGGACATATCGAAGATGCAGAAGAAGTATTTAAATATGTCAACAGCCAACCAGAAGCCGTCAAATACCAAAGTAAAGCATTGCTCGGACTTCTACGCGGGTATTTGTATAAACAAGATCAAGAGGCTATTGCAACGGTCATTCAAGCACTAAAACAGCAACCACTTTCTCAAACCGAAAAACAAGAGTTTTTACTGCTCAACGCCTATTACCACCAACTTACCCAAGAATGGGCTTTATCCGCCGCTTTTTTAGATGAGGCTATCGCGCTCCAACGGCGGTCGTTTCAAAAAGGAAGAAACTTGTATATCGCGGGCCAACTGTATGAAGTGTTGGGCCGGACCGACCTAGCTAGACAACGGTTTATGGCAGTAGCGAAACAACCTGTTCCTTATCCTATGCGGTTCCAAAGTCAAATCAATGCCACACTGTACACGCGCGGAGGAAATCTTCAACAAAACCTAGAGAAATTAGGCAAAGACCCTCGAAACGAAGTCATCCAAGACCAAATCGCCTATAAACTTGGGGAAATGGCTGAAAATAATGCCGATTGGGAAAAAGCTTTAGGCTATTACAAAAAATCCATTCAAGTCGCTCAGCCTAGTTCCGCCATGCGGGGAAAAGCGTACATAGCCATTGCAGACTTATTGTATGACGAATTTCAGTCCTACGAACAAGCAAAACTGTATTACGACAGCGCTTTGGCAGTCCTTCCTCCTTCCACCGATGCGTTCCAGATGGCGCAACAAAAATCAAAATCACTGCAAGAATTTGTCCGCCATTGGCAAACGATTCAATTGGAGGATTCACTCCAAACCTTGGCCACGTATTCCCCCGAAAAATTAAGAGACATTGCCCAAACTAGTTTAAAAAAAGAAACCTCCAAACCCAAAACATCGCCAGCCCCGCCCGCTAGATCGGGCCAACGCTGGGCCTTGGTTGATCCCATGCAATTGGCCCGAGATAAAGTAGCCTTTGTATCCTTGTGGGGATCGCGCCCACTGGAGGACCATTGGCGAAGAAAAGATAAAGAGGCAGGCACAGTTAGCTTTCAGATCATTCGCGATCAAGGTGTCCGCTCTGATTCCGTAAAATCTACCCCCAAATCAGTAGATCAAACCCTTGAAAACCGTTTGGCAGCATGGGAAAAAGTAATCCCTAGAACCACAGCACAAAAATTAGCTAGCCAACTGAAACAAGAAAATGCCTATTTTCAAATAGGCAAAATCTATAAACTTCAGTTAAATGAGCCGGAGAATGCGAGAATAACTTTTCGTAAAATCTTGGAAGATTATCCCAATTCCATGAACGAAGCAGAAGTTCTTTATTTTTTAGCGTTATTGGACGGCACCCCTGAAAATCCCTACCAAAGACTCTTGATCGATCGTTACCCAAGCTCTCTATTTGCGAAACAGATTGCCTCAGGGCCTGTCGCCGTTACCGCCGATTTAGAAGAAAGGGCCCGTCTTTCTTACGCTCAACTACTCCAAATGTACGAGAATCAAGAGTTTACCACCGGCTCTACTTTGGCAGAACAAGCGTATTATCAATTCATAGGAACCAAGTACCAGGATCGAATTGCCTATTTGCGGATTCTCTTTCTATCCAAAGGCACACAGATCGAATCGTATAAAATGGCGTTGCAAGAGTTCTTAGCCAATCACCCTACCAGTTCATTTTCCACCGATATCCGAGAAAGACAAAAGATAGTCAACCCGTAACCGAAGACACAATGAAAGAAAATTACTGGAAAAAATGGTATTGGGGCGTGGGGTTGTTCCTGCTCTTTCAAATTCTCCTGTATGCCTACCTAACCGCCTTATTTTCATGAGCTCCATTGACTGGATTGTTTTAACCGTTACACTTTCCTTTATTATCCTATACGGGATTTATAAACACCGGAATGACAAGACCTTGGATGGCTATTTATTGGGAAATAAATCGTTGCCTTGGTACCATGTGGGCTTTTCCGTGATGGCCACCCAAGCGAGTGCCATTACATTTTTGTCAGCACCCGGACAAGGATTTTCATCTGGCATGGGCTTCGTCCAGTTTTATTTTGGGTTGCCACTGGCCATGATTGTCTTGAGCATCACGTTCATTCCCATTTTCCATCGGTTACGTGTGTACACAGCCTATGAATTTTTAGAGGAACGATTTGGCCCTCGTGTTCGGGTTTTCACCTCGTTTTTATTTTTATTGCAACGGGGTTTATCCACTGGAATATCCATTTATGCGCCTTCCATCATTTTGTCAACGATTTTTCAATGGGATATTTGGATTACCAATATTTTCATGGGTGGCATTGTGTTAACCTACTCGATTGTGGGCGGCACGAAGGCTATTTCCTATACCCATTTGCAACAAATGATGATCGTCCTGACAAGTCTGGTCGTGACAGGATTCATGATCATGAAATTGTTGCCTCAGGATATGTCCTTCTATGAAGCCTTGCAAATCGCAGGTAAATCAGACCGGATGAAAATAATCGATTGGGAATTCAATCCCCGTGAACGGTATAACATTTGGTCTGGGCTACTTGGTGGATTTTTTCTGCAATTATCCTATTTTGGGACTGATCAGTCCCAAGTAGGCCGGTACATCACTGGGTCATCCATTGAGCAAAGTCGATTAGGTCTTTTGATGAATGGTTTATTGAAAATTCCCATGCAACTGGGGATTCTTCTGTTGGGTGTTTTGGTCTTTGTGTACTATCAATTCAACACACCACCCTTGTTTTTTAATGACTCGTTGGTCAAGTCGTTGGAGAAAACAACGTATGCAAGTCAAATCAAACCCTTAGAGGAGACACATGCAGCATTAAGTCGAGAAAATCAGGCGGCTATGTACTCGCTTCGCGAAGCGGTATCGTCAGGCTCAGAGGATCAAGTAGGCCAAGCACAAGCCAAAATAGCTACGATCCGGACCCAATTGAACGAAGTGAAAAATGAATTCATCTCAATAGCCAAAAAAGCGTTGCCAAGCAGTGATACAACCGAGGTAAATTATGTTTTTCTTCGGTTTATTTTAGATCATTTGCCTATGGGATTGATCGGTTTATTGATCGCGGTAATTTTTTCAGCATCCATGGGATCGATTGCCTCCGCCTACAATTCCTTGGCGGCTTGTTCGGTGATCGACATTTATCGGAAAGTGCGTACCGAAACACCAACTGATCACCAAGAGGTTAAGGCCTCCCGTTGGGCGACGTTCATTTGGGGTCTTTTCTGTATCATTGTTGCTCAATTTGCCCATTTGCTTGGTTCGAGTATGATCGAATTGGTCAATATTTTGGGTTCTTGGTTTTATGGGGTTATATTGGGCATATTTTTAGCCGCATTTTATGTAAAATCCCTGCAAGGAAAAGCTGTTTTTTATGGTGCAATCGTGGCGCAAATTGCAGTCATTTTCTTGTGGTATTGGGATGTGGTTGCCTTTTTATGGTTAAATCCCATCGGCTGTGGGTTGGTCATCGGTTTGTCCAGCTTGTTTCAACTTGTCATTCCCCATGAAAATACTCATCGTAGAGGATGATCCCCGGATCGCCCAAAATATTCAAAAAGGCTTAGAAGAAAAGGGATTTTCCACCGAAATTGCCTTTGATGGACAAATGGGTTGGCAAATTGCCCAAAATGGCTCTTTTGATCTTGTTATTCTTGATCTGAACATGCCCATTCTCAATGGCTATGAAGTATGTGAGCGCATCCGAACGAAATACCCCGATCTGCCGATCATCATACTCACCGCCCTCGGTGAAACTGAAGATAAAATCGTCGGATTTGACAAAGGTGCGGATGACTATATCGTGAAGCCTTTCGATTTCCGTGAACTCCTCGCGCGCGTGCAGGTGTTGTTAAAACGAAAAACATCTGGTTCGCTCGAAAGTTCATCATCCCTCCTGCGCGTGAAGGATCTGCAATTGAATGTGGATACCAAAATGGTTATGCGCGGTAATCTGCCCATTGAACTTACCCCAAAAGAGTTTTCACTTCTTGAATACTTAATGCGGCACAAAGGCAAAGTCATATCCAAAGGAGAAATTGCTGAAAAAATATGGGATCAAAATCCAGAGAAAAGCCTCAATGTGATAGAAGTTTACATCAATTTCCTGCGCAAGAAAATTGATAAAGATTTTGACACTAAGCTCATTCAAACCAAAACTGGAATGGGTTATTTTATGCGAGAGGAATGAAAATCGGAACTAAAATAGCGCTACAGTTTACGTTTACTGTGGCGACCATTCTCACCATATTTTGTTTGGTGATTTATTACTTATCTGAAAACTACCGGCAACAAGAGTTTTACAATAGCTTGCGGGACCGGGCCAGTACCACGGCCCGTTTGCTCATCAAAGAAAAGGAAATTGACAAAAAGCTGCTCAAAATCATTGACCGAAATACCTTGGATACATTATATGGTGTCCAAGTATTGGTTTTTAATGATGAAAATGCTGTCGCCTACTCAAATTATACGGCAGATACCATTTACTACAGCCCCGAGCTTTTAAATCGTGTTCGAAAAGAGCAATATTTAGAAACCGCATACAAAGACAAACAAGTCGTGGGGTCCATTTACGATGGTGAAAATGGTTCTGCTTATGTCGTCCTAGCCCAAGCCAACGATAAATACGGCAAAGAAAAATTAGATAACATCAAAGACACATTAATTATTGGTCTTTTTTCGACGATCATCATTACCATTGTCTTTGGATTTTTATTCGCCAGCCATGCCCTAAAACCCATCGCCACCATGAACAGCGATATTTCAAAAATTACGGCATACAACCTGAAAACCAAACTCTTCACTGGAAATAATCGCGATGAATTGGCGCGTTTGGCCATCAACTTTAATCAGATGCTGGCACGTTTGGAAAATTCGTTTGAACTCCAAAAAAGTTTTGTATCCAATGCCTCGCACGAACTACGAACGCCCTTGGCTGCCATCAAATCAGAAATTCAGATTACCCTGGAAAAAGAACGAACTGTAGGGGAATATCAAGCTACATTAGGCTCTCTCCTCCATGACACCCAGCACATCATTAAGTTAATCAATGGCCTGCTTCAATTAGCTAAATCGGAGAAATCTGACTCTGAAGTCCTTATGACCCCACTTCGGGTAGATGCCGTTTTATTTGAGGCTCAAGATGAAGTCATGCATTTATTTCCAAATTATGACGTACACATCGACTTCGAGGATATACCTGATGATGATCGATGGATTACAATTCTAGGTAATTCAGCCTTACTGAAAACAGTTTTCACTAATTTAATGGAAAATGCGTGCAAATATTCGGAAAATCACCGAGCGGATGTCCGGATCTCATTCAACCGCCGCAACTGCTTGATTGCCTTTCAAGATGAAGGTATAGGCATTGAACGAACCGAAATAAATAAAATCTTCGAGCCTTTTTACCGAACACAAACAGCCAAAAAATACCGAGGTCATGGGATTGGTCTATCCATTTGCAAGCGCATTGTTCAAATCCATGGTGGCCGAATTACCGTCAAAAGTGAGGTCGGGAAAGGCAGTATTTTCCATGTCATTCTTCCCCATGTCTAATCGCTTGCGCATAGGCTAGGTTACGTGCAAACCCCTCCCATTTGGCTCTTTTGATGGGAGAGCCTTGAAAAACTTGGCGAAAGGACTCGGCTGTCACATCCTCCCATTGCTTAGTTTGAAGGTGACGATACGCTGTTTTAGGTAAAAAAGCAGGGACTTGGTGCGGTTTTGCAAATCGATTCCATGGGCATACATCCTGGCATATATCACAACCAAACACCCAATTTTTAAAATCACCGGCATCGGCAGGTATGGCGTCTTTTAATTCAATTGTATAATACGAAATACACCGCGAGCCATCGACCACATAAGGCGCCACGATGGCCTCGGTCGGGCAGGCATCGATACAGGCACGGCACCGACCGCAGTAGTCTTTGATTGGGCCATCCGGCTCAAATTCTAAATCGCAAATGATTTCCCCAATAAAGAAAAAACTTCCTCCTTTTCGGGTAATGAGATTACTGTGCTTGCCCATCCACCCTAATCCACTCCGTGCAGCCCACACTTTGTCCATAACGGGGGCAGAATCCACGAAGGCCCTACCTGCAAAATCCCCTATTTCAGCTTGCATGGCTTTCATCAGGGCATGCAATTTCGATTTCATGACCTCATGGTAGTCTTCGCCATAAGCATATTTTGAAATTTTAAGAGCAGACTCCGATTCATCCAATCGCTCCTCAGGGTAATAATTAAATAATACCGAAATCACGGTCTTGGCTCCATCCACCAGCAACCGAGGATCCAGGCGCTTATCGAAATGATTCGCCATGTAGGCCATGGAACCGTGGTAGTTTTGATCCAACCAAGCCTCTAGTTTCGGAGCTTGGTCTTCCAAAAAAGTAGCTTCTGAAAATCCAATAAACGAGAAACCTACATCATATGCTTTTTGTATTACCCACTCCCGGTATTTGTCTGCCATCCTCATAAGCTCTTAGCTTTAAAACTAACACAACAAAAGTAGAAAGAAATTAGAGGAACTAAACCAAGTCGTATGGATTTGCGTTAGAACAAAAAGAATGAAGGACTCTCTTGCTTTTGGGGAATTGATATGAAAATGACTGATGATTTATCCAGCGCTATTCGGGGGCTTGGAAACAAAGAAAAAGATAAGTTATTGCTTCGTTTGATTCGAAAAGATAAAGTTTTGATCGAACAACTTCACTTCCAACTTGTTGAAGGGGGCGAAACCACGGTAGAACGAAGACGTTTAACCCAAGATGTACTCGAAGATTTGATGGATACCCCTTCATTTCCGTTATCCAACCTGCTTCGAAATCTCAGAGAGGCCAATCGGCGTATCCAGCACCATGTCAAAATTACCAAAGATGCCTACGGAGAGGTCGCTTTGTATATGGAGTTCCTCTCCTTGTTATTGGCCTACCATGGACAAGTCTGCCGAAATAAATCCTTCGCCCACCGAAAATTGACGACATGGATTGATCACCGCATTCCGTGGTTAGAAAAAAAATACGCCAAATTGGAGGAAGATTTTCAATTGGATTTTGCCACCACTTGGCTTGAAATTCAATCCAATTACCCCCTGAAATGACGTGACAATGGAATATGCGACCTCGACAATAGCTGACATTGTGACAGAAATCAAAAGGTCGGAATAATTATTGTACCCGCAAGGGAAACTATACGATACCGCATTATCATGAACGATCCGCATACTGACGAATTCCAACCTGAAAACTTGGCAGAGGAAACCCCCTCGACTCATGCTGAATTAGGCAATGAATCCTTCGAAGCAACGAATTCAGAACCTGTAAGCGAAGTTGATCAATTAAAACAAGAACTCGCTGAGTCCAAAGATCGCTTTTTACGCCTCTACGCCGAGTTTGAAAACTTCCGGAAACGAACTTCCAAAGAAAAAATCGACCTCATTCAAAATGCGGGCGAAGGCGTATTGAAAGAACTTCTTCCGGTCGTGGATGATTTCGAAAGAGCACAAAAATCTATGGAAACCTCCGAGGACATCGTCGCGTTAAAAGAAGGGGTTCAATTGGTTTACAATAAACTGACCAAGATTTTACAACAAAAAGGGGTAAAACCTATGGAGACAAAAGACCAGCTTTTTGATGTAGAATTACATGAATGCATCACCCAATTTCCCGCAGGTGAGGAGAAAAAAGGGTATGTTATCGACGAGGTAGAAAAAGGATATTTTTTGAATGAAAAAGTGATTCGCTACGCGAAAGTGGTAGTTGGTCAATAAACGATATGGCACAGAAACGAGATTATTATGAGGTTTTAGGTGTCAGCAAAAATGCGACCGCTGATGAACTGAAAAAGGCGTACCGAAAGCTTGCTGTCAAATACCACCCAGATAAAAACCCTGACGACAAAGAGGCGGAGGACAAGTTCAAAGAGCTGGCCGAAGCATACGGTGTGTTGTCAGATCCTGAAAAAAAAGCACGGTATGACCAATTTGGCCATGCAGGAATGGGTGGTGCCAGTGGCTTTGGCGGTGGTGGCGTGAATATGGAAGATATCTTCAGTAATTTTGGCGATATCTTTGGCGATGAAAGTCCGTTTGGTAGTTTCTTTGGTGGAGGTAGAGGTGGTGGACAACGGCGTGGTGTCCGAAAAGGCTCTGACCTCCGGATCAAATTGAAGCTCAACCTAGAAGAAATTGCGTTAGGGGTTGACAAGAAAATCAAAGTCAAACGCTACGTTAGCTGCCAACCCTGTGGTGGAAATGGGTCAAAAAATGGCACCTCCCTGCAAACGTGTGGCACCTGCCAAGGGGCTGGACAGGTACGTCGCGTCCAGCAAACCATGCTCGGCCAAATGGTATCCACCAGCACCTGTCCTACTTGTCAAGGTGAGGGCAAAGTCGTGGTTGAGCGATGTGAGTCCTGCTTTGGAGAGGGGCGGGTCATGCAAGAAGACATTATTCCCATCAAAATCCCAGCTGGCGTCGCAGAAGGTATGCAACTTTCCATGTCAGGAAAAGGAAACGTACCTACCCGAGGGGGGGTTCCTGGTGATTTGCTTATTGCCATTGAAGAAGAGGAACATCCTGAATTAAAACGGGATGGAAATAATATCATCTATGACTTACCCCTAAATTTCGTTGATGCTGTTCTCGGAAAAGAGGTAGAAGTACCAACAGTTGGTGGAAAGGTACGCATTAGCATTAAACCTGGGTCACAAAGTGGTGAAGTCCTTCGTATTCGAGGAAAAGGTTTACGGGAACTGAATGGATATAATACCGGTGATCAATTGGTACACCTAAGTTTGTATACGCCAAAAACCATTTCGACAGAAGAAAAGCAAGTCTTAGAAAAACTCCGGGATTCACCTAACTTCCAACCTAAACCCGGTGGAGGCAGTGGACGATCCATTTTTGATAAAATGAAAGACTTTTTCCATTAAACAAAAAATCCTCAAGGCAACTTGAGGATTTTTTGTTTAAAAAAGTTGCTCCTCAAACTAATTTGCTTAATTTCAGTCCTATACAATTCGAATTCCTTTTATTTACGCTAGAACATGATCACAGAATCACTTTATATAGGAAAAAAAGCAAGGTCCAACCATACGTTAGAACAACGGTTAGATCACCTCAAAACGCTTGAAAATTTACTTCGAACCCATGAAGCAGATTTCATTTCTGCCTTGCATGAGGATTTTCAAAAGCCTGAATTTGAATCGTTTTTAACCGAAATCTTTCCTGTTCTTGAAGAAATCAAAGTAGCCAAAAAAAATCTAAAACGATGGATCCGACCCCATTCCGTCGGAACCCCATTGCCCCTTTTACCAAGTCGTGCTTCGATCCGCTACGAGCCCAAAGGCGTCGTTTTGATTATTGGGGCTTGGAATTACCCTATCAATCTTACCCTCGCCCCTGTTGTCGCTGCACTAGCGGCAGGCAATCAAGTCCTTCTTAAACCAAGTGAATTAGCACCAGCCACTGCCAAGTTACTAAATACACTTTTTTCTACCCATTTTACCGATCGCGTTTGCCAAGTAGTGGAGGGCGATGGTCCATTTACAAGTAACCTTTTGAACGAACCCTTTGATCATATTTTCTACACTGGATCTACACAAGTTGGAAAAATAATTTACGAAAAAGCCGCCCAACAACTTTGCCCCGTCACCCTAGAACTGGGGGGGAAATCTCCCGCTATTTTTGATGAAGATGCACCCATGTACCCGCTAGTCAAACGCATGATCTGGGGCAAATTCGTGAATGCCGGACAGACATGCGTCGCACCTGATTATGTCCTTTTACCTATTCACCGAAAACAAGAATTTATCGAAGCAACACACAAAGCACTCACGGAACTTCAGTTGCATGATCCAAAAAATCAATGCCAAATTATCAATGATCGGAATTTTAACCGGATCGGCCACATGTTGGATGGGCAGTATGAATTGATCGCTGGAGGCCAAGTAGACGTTGAAAATCGGCGGATCATGCCAACCATTATGTTCCTACCCGATGCTCGGCATAAACTCATGCAGCAAGAAATTTTCGGACCAGTTCTCCCTGTAATCACCTATGCATCCTGGGAGGATATACAAACGATTTACAACCAACACCCCAATCCCCTCGCTTTATATATTTTCTCCACCAAAGAATCATTTACTCAGAAAATTCTGGATCGATTACCAAGCGGAGGAGTTGTTGTGAACGATACCCTCATGCACCTAGCCAATAGCAATCTTCCATTCGGAGGACGAGGAGCGAGTGGGTTTGGACATTACCATGGGTTTCATGGCTTTCAAACCTTCAGCCACGCCAAAAGTGTCTTGCAGCAACCTACGTGGTTTGAGCCTTGGTTTCGGTATGCTCCTTACACTGAAGGACGGTACACATTTCTGAGGAGACTCATTGGTTTTTTTGTTTAAAAATACCCCGGCTTGACCTAAAGTCCATACGCCAGAAACAAAAAAAGGCATCGGTAAGATGCCTTTTCTATCGTTGATTTCATTTAAATTATCGGATACTTACTGCGAAGGTCACATCCGCATCGGTGCTACCTGGAGTAGCTGTACCATTTTTGGTGGGTTGGCCATTGACCGGCGGCTGGTGACGCAGAACAACTTGTAAATTTCCTGTTCCAGCTCCTGTTGTGACCGCCCGACTCGCCAAACCTATAGGTAAATTACGCGAATCACGATCCGTGATGGTGAATTGAACCAAATTAGCCGGCGCAGGCGTAAACACGACCAAGTGCTCATCCGCCTCTTCTACAATTTCTTTGGTGATATCATCCACCGGCGAAACCGTCTCGTTTAAAAATTTGACCGCAACATTATAGGTCGTATTCGCCGCCAAATTCAAAGGAGTTACGGTAGGCGCCATACCACCTTCACCGTCCAAATCTTTCCAAGATGCCGTTACTGAAGCACCACCATTGGCTGGTGTGAAAGTCAATTGAACTGTGGATATGAATTCATTTTCCTCCGGTTCAGGATCTGAACCCTTACACCCAACCAGTACACTGGCCATAGCCAAACCTAAAATCCAATTTTTCTGCAAGTTCATGTGGTAAAAGATTACATTGTGCAATTATGTTGCAAATATAACATAAGTGCATTAAAATTACCTAATCTAGTTTTATTTTTTTCCCAATCGGTATCGAAATCGCAATTGTACATTTCGCCCCGGTGCGTCAACGAAGTACCTAAACCGATCTAAATAGGCTCGATACCGGGTATTTAGTAAATTTTGGACATCCAACTGAATAGACCAAGGTTTGGACTCATTTTCCCACCGAAAGCCGGCATTAAAAAGCTGATATCCCCGTGGAGCAGCGGCAAAATCACCTTGAATGAGCGGAATGGGTACACCAATAGACTCAGTAGAAACCACAATTTGATTGGGTAATCGGGTTTGTTGAGCAACGAGATGGTGCTCCAGTTCAAATTCCAACCCGGACTTGGTCAGTTGCCAAGCCAGTTGATGCCGCCACTCGGGTGGTGCAATAAAAGGCAGCGGTTGATTTCGGGCTAAATCATTGGCAAGAACGAAAGATCCTTGCCAGCTATAACGACCCAGCGGATGCCACTTCCAAGAACCTTGCCAATCCATGCCACGAAAAAAGGCAGGGGTTTGGGTGTAGAAGAACGCTGGAAACGCCCCCCGAATACCCACAACGGCTTGCCCGGATGGCACCAAAAAAATATACCGATCGATCAACTGCGCATAAGCAGTCCAACGTGTTTCAGCGCGAGGCCCAATTTGCCAATTCCATTTAAAAATTCCTTGGTGAGAAATCTCGGGGCGCAGATCTACATTTCCTACCTCATAACTGGCGGCACCATGATGAACCCCATCACTCAATAGTTCATTAATAGAAGGTGGGCGCCACGTACGGGTAAGTGAAAAACTCCATTGACTTGCCGCACCAACCCGCCGGTTAAATCCTACACTCGCCGCTCCATTTTGGAAGAAAAACGTGTTCGAAACAGGTTGGCCACCTCGGTTGAGTGCGTAGGTCTCGGTCTGTCGTACATCCCAACGCCCTCCCAATTCCAAGGTTCCTCGCTCAAACTGCCACGAATGGGTGGAATACACGGCGCCTTGGACTTGTTGGAAATTGGGAATGATGACCGTAGAACGAAGTGGTTCTCGCAATTGGCCCGTTGATACATTGGATTGAATTGTGGACTGAATCCCCCAATCTCCAGTATGGCGATCCGTTAACTTCCGGGAATTCCGAAGATCCGTGAGGTAAGTAACCAACCGAAATGTCTGGCTGAGATTCCGGTCGCCCCGTAAAATATCAATTTCCTGTCGGTAATTATATTGCCGAGAAACTTCCAAACTCCACGACTTCCATTGAACCTTATTTTTCCATAGGTTATGCTGTAAATTCTGCTGTGGTCGATCCAAACGCCATGAAAACGAATCCGGAGTATAGATTTCCTGTGGTCGAGTGGATTGAATGGCTTGCAGCAGGTCGGTTACATTTCCGATATGCGCACCTGAAAAAAGTCCAATAATGGCGTTGTATTGACTGAAAAAAAACTCAGCCTCCCAATCTTGCTTTCGATAAAAAGCGGTTGTAGAAAAATTAATTTCCTGTAAGCCAGTATTGGCCATACGGTAATCTGGGGTAGAGATCGTGCCTCCTCGTTTACCCGATCCTTGCCATCTAAATTGCCAAAATGGCATTTTTTTCCAACCGTGCTCCACGCTTCCACCCCCAGCCCATTGGTGGCCATTCGAAAAATAGGATTGTTGAACATGCGCCTTCCATGGATCACCCGGGCGAAGTTTTCCGGGCTCAATGAGTAGAGTACCCCCCAAAGCATCCGAACCATACCGAAGTCCACCAGCCCCAGTAATGACGGTAATCCGTTGCGCAAGAAAAGGGTCAATTTCCGGGGCATGTTCACTTCCCCATTGTTGGCCTTCTTGTCGAATTCCGTGATTTAAAATCAAAACTCGATTGGAATGCAAGCCATGAATAACGGGTTTGACAATGGAATGACCCGTTTGCAACAGCGTTACCCCTGGGGTTTTCCGAATCACCTCACCCAACATACCCCCCATTTGGCGTTGAAGCGCATATCCTTCCCATGTTTCTTTCGGAGAAACTGCATTTTCTACCTTTTCCGCAAAAATAGTGACCTGATCTAGGTGGATTTCATCCTCGGATAATTCAAATTCATGTTTCCCTTCATGAACCAAATCAAACCGAATGACAACAGGCTTGTACCCCACAATTTCAGCTTGAACTTGGTAGGTGCCTTGACATAAATTCGCCAGCTTATAGCGACCTGCAAAGTCCGTTAAAACCGCTTTATTGGTAGAGGGAATACGAACTAAAGCGCCAACAATCGCCTCACGTGAAGATTTATCACGGACTACGCCTTCGATGAAACAATCACACGAGCCTTGCCCATAAACCTGACCAAAAATGAACAACCCAAAGCATAAAAACCGAATACGTGCAATCATGTTGCAAAAATACAAAAACAGATTGAATTGATTGCTACTTGATTTGCAGAAACTAACCTGCTCGACATACTAGAAAAAAAGAGGACCTGATTCGTAAGAATGAGGTCCTCTCCTAGTCAATGGATTGCACTGGGCAAGATTACATGCCCAACATTTGCGCGTACTTGTTGTAGATCGTTTCGATTTTCACTTTCTGCTCTTTGTCGTCGTATTGGTTAGCGACATTACCTAATATTTGTAGGATACGCAGCTGCATGCTGATATTTTCTTGGATAATGCCCATGGACCATTGCCCATCCTGATTTCTACTTTTTCCAATGAAATAAGCCAATTTGTCGTCTGCTTCTTGGGTCAGCACATTGGAAATTTCTTTGGCTTTTGCTTTGTCTCCCACTTCATAATAAAACAGGGTAAAATTAGCTGAGAGCTGATCAAACGGAATGGATTTATGAGGCATTACTTTCAAACAATAATCCAAAACCTCTTTCGCCCGTTTTTTATCATCTTTACGGATCAAATCATCAGCCAATCGTAAAAACGCATACCGAGCCGTAATGATGGGGACCCGCAAAAAGGTTTCTGAATCATAAAAAACATCCGGATTATCTAGATTACGCCACACCATTTTCTTCATGACATTCTCGTACATCACTTCGGTATTCACGCCACCTTCAGATTCACCATCCAACTTAAATGGCATAAGTCGGTAGGCATATCCCTCCAATAAACAGTATTCTTTTAGATTCAAATACGAGCTTGGCGCTAAAGAACCGGCAAAGTAAATGGGTCTTTCAAATTTATTTTGCGCGATGATGTCCAAGACAATGAAATCATTTTTGAGTAGATCTCGTTCGCCAAGGTTCCAACGGAATTCGTTGCTAACCTTACTTTTAAATTCCTCAGGAATAAAAGATGCAGTCCGTAATTTTTCAGCATCCAACGGAATGTATAGCTCGGAAGATGGCAGCGTATTAATCATTTTCCCGGAGGTTACCGGAACCTTGATCGCGGGATTATTTGAGCGTACCAAGTCAAAATACTCGAGAAGGTTCATTCCACCCGCCAAATTTGGATTTTTCACAAATGGAAATTGGTCGTTGACTCCTTTATTGTAATGCTCCATGGAGAAGGAGATGGGCAAAGGCTGAGATTCATAGGTAGCCCGTTTCATTTGTTCAATATACCACTCGGTTCCCAATAGGCTCAAATTACAAACCCGTACATCGGTTCGTACACCTTCTACCTCTTGCACATACCACAAAGGGAAAGTATCATTATCACCTCCGGTAAACAATATGGCGTTGGGAGCACAAGAATTCAATAAATTTCGAGCGAAGTCTACCGAATGATAGCGATCAGATCGATCATGACCTGCCCAAGTCTGGGTGGCCATCTGGATGGGGACTAAAGTACATAACGCTCCAGCCACAAGAACTTTTGGGGTTGAGTTTTTGATCCACCGTGACGTGAAATCTACTATTCCCATAACGCCCAAACCAATCCACATGGCAAAGAAATAGAAACTTCCTACATAAATATAATCCCGTTCCCGAGGCTCTGTAGGCGGCCCATTGAGGTACACCACCAACGCCAAGCCTGTGAAGAGAAACAATAAAAATACCACAAGAAAATCACGCTCGCGGCGCATGAATTGAATCAACATACCCAAGATACCTAGAATAATGGGTAACCCGTAGAAATTTGTTCGCCCTTTATTGGCTTTTAATGTAGCGGGAAGTTCAGCTGTAGGTTCCAAAATATTGACAGGACCAGCCCCCTCAATGTCGGCGGCACGTCCCCAGAAATTCCACATGAAATAACGCCAATACATTCGACCCATCTGATCCTTGAACATAAACGAGATGTTATCCACCATGTTGGGGGTTTGACCGTCAGGAATGCTCAACTTGCTCCGGTAGAGCGACACATGGCTTGGATCTTGACTCCAAACTCGAGGGAGAAGCATCATCCCTTTC
>Ga0209812_10000335_pt1 | contig 43819 bp, 35 predicted proteins | sample JI71714BDNA_FD_187502 | JGI IMG/M metagenome (GOLD analysis project Ga0209812, IMG submission 187502) | Wastewater effluent complex algal communities from Wisconsin, to seasonally profile nutrient transformation and Carbon sequestration -... | ecosystem: Engineered > WWTP > Effluent > Algae...
AAGACCGAGGAGGCGAATCAGACGATCATTATTCAGGGCGAGGCCGAAAAAACTGTGTTGGAAATCAAGGTACTCACGGGAGATTGGGCTAAATTCGTAGCCTACTTGGGCTTCATCCGAAAAACTGTGCCTGGCGGCACAGGCCCGGGATCGAGTACAGAAGGCAAATACATCAACGGCAAGCAATTAAAAGCCATTTTCCCCAATACCAGCCAGCGCCGGTGCAATGAAGTGGCGGCGTTGATTAATAAGTACGCGGATAAGTTTGAGATTAATACGCCATTGAGGTTAGCGCATTTTATAGGTCAGATCGGTGTAGAGACGACAGGGTTGTTAGATTTGGATGAAAAAATATCGTATTCACCGCGAAGAGTAGTAGAGTTATTTGGGTTAGTGAAGTATGCGGACCTATTTCAAGGATACGAATCAGACCCCAACACGTGCCAAGGGGTTCGATATGAGTCAGATGGCGGCACGCTAGGAGATGGACGACCTATGCCAGTCTCACCAAATTTTCCATATCAAAATTCTGGAGAGATCATTCAGGCATACGCCTTCCCAACTACCGGTGTGACCAAAACAAACATCCAACAAATGGTTTTAAAATCGTATAATCAAGGCAAGTTACGAGTGAAATCCAAGTATTATGGTCAGCAAGCCAAGCTTTTTGATGTCACCTATTCCTGTCGGATGGGAAACAGAGGCCCAGGAAGTGGGGATGGCAGTACCTTTGCAGGGAAGGGATTCATTCATCTAACAGGAAGATGGGAGTATAAGCAAATTTCTACCCTATGGAACCAAGATCCAGACAATGCTGACAATCCAAAGGAATTTCATGGCCGAGATATTGTTGAACTAACGACGAATCTGGACGTGGCAATGAAGGCAAGTATGTATTATTGGAAGAGGAAGGGATGTAATTCGGCATCAGATACGGGAGAATCTTCGAATGTTACTAGATTGGTAAATAGGGCAACTGATACATATCCCGAGAGGAAAAATTTAACAAATAAAGCACTAAATATTTTGAAAAATGTCAATTAGAATGATTTTTATATTTATAGTTAATTATAATATATTAAATGCTCAAGATAAAATTTCAATAACAGAGTTTAATGGAATTTGGAAGAACATAGAAAAAGAGCGTATCTTCTACATCATTAAAGATAATGAGGCCTTATTTATTAATAAAAAAGACAAAAATATTCAAAAAAGTGAAAATGTATTCTATATTGATAGATTTGGCTTTTGTGAAAAATTTGATAGTATAGAATATAAATGTAATCAGTATTTAAAAGAAAGTTTATATACTGATCATATATGCATAGAGGGTCAGGTTTTTAATTTTTCATTTGATTATCCAGTTCAAATAAGCTCTAGAATAGAAATTATTGGGAATGGTGTTAGTAGCTTGGAAAAAGTTGATAGGCTAAATAATGGAGATATACATGATTTTTTGTCAAGTAATAATATAAAAATACTTTTAAAGAAGTTTTTAAATAGGAGTTTTGAGGTTATAAATATAAAGAAATCAATAATTCATTCTCGACCCTCCCAACCCACCAAAATGTACCTCATCCAAAACGACCCGGTGGAGGTAGTCGAGGAGCGGGATGATTGGTTACGAATTAAGTATTATCCAGAAAAAAACGGGGAATGGACGGGTAAGGTCATCGAAGGTTGGATCAAGAAATCGGATGTGGAATAGGCTTTAGACACAGGCGGGTTTGATTGAACTTTGTATTGTGTGTGGGCTGTGAGGACACAGCCCTCGGGGAGGATACAGCCCTCGGGGAGGTGTAGTCCCGACTACTGTGAAAGCCTTGCCTTCGAGTGTTTTCCCATACAGTAGAGACGTAGCAATGCTACGTCTCTACCGTGCGAAAATCGTTAACGCAGGTGGTATCAACAGGCCGCTCCTCCGGAGCTTAAACTCAAACATGACTTGATTTATCGGTCTGTAGACTTAACTAAACGACATGGAATTATGAATTATGAATTATGAATTATGAATTATGAATTATGAATTATTATAATTAAAATTTGTATCTAAATACAAGAAATATACTCCTCTAACTATTCTTAATTCATAATTAAATTTGACTCACTCATCACGTATCTCTAAATACACCCCATAATTCATAATTCCCCATTCATTCCCCCTTTACTTCAAAAACTCATAAATCCCGGCAACGCCTTGGCCACCACCCACGCAAGCGGTAACCATACCATATTTCTGGTTGCGTCGACGCATTTCATTGAATAGCTGAACAGACAAGCGAGCTCCCGTTGACCCTAAGGCATGGCCTAAGGCGATGGCTCCCCCATTGGGATTTAATTTGGTAGGATCGATTCCCAATTCTTTTACGACAGCCAAGGCTTGAGCAGCAAAGGCCTCGTTTAATTCAATTTGATCGATTTGGTTCAAGGACAATCCCGCTTGGGCTAAGGCTTTGGGTACCGCAAAGACAGGCCCAATGCCCATCAAACGGGGTTCACAACCGGCTACCGCGTACGACATCATTCGGGCTATCGGTTCTAAATTCAATTCCTTTACCATCTTCTCCGACATCACGACCACAAAAGCAGCTCCATCTGAGGTTTGAGATGAGTTTCCGGCCGTCACACTACCGCCTGCCGAAAAGACGGGACGTAGGCGCTGAAGAGCCGCAAACGACGTATCCGCCCGAGGTCCCTCGTCTTTATTCACCACATATTCCCGTGATTTCTTTTTACCACTCACGGCATCAAAATACGTTTCTTTAACCGTTATTGGAACAATTTCGCTATCAAACTTCCCATCAGCTTGGGCTTTCAGGGCTTTTTGATGCGATTCGAAGGCAAATTGATCCTGCTCCTCACGAGAAATTTGAAATTGCTGAGCCACTTGTTCGGCTGTCAAGCCCATACCAATGTAATAGTCTGGATTTTGATCCGAAATTTGGTAATTCAAGGCGGTTTTCCATCCGGTTGTTGGGACCAACGACATGGACTCGGTTCCCCCTGCTATGATACAATCCGCCATACCGGCGTTGATTTTCGCGGCAGCCATAGCTATCGCCTCGACTCCAGAGCCACAATACCGGTTGATCGTTACACCCGGTACCGCTTTTCCAAGCGCCAAAAGCGAAATATAGCGGGCCATTTGCATGCCTTGCTCGGCTTCTGGTACAGCATTCCCGACAATAACATCGTCCACACGCGCGGGATCCAATCCAGGGGTTTGTTCCAAAACATATTTAATTACATCGGCGGCCAAATCATCAGGCCGGGTAAAACGAAACACACCTTTGGGTGCTTTCCCGACCGCCGAACGATATCCTGATACTATATAAGCGTTCATAATTTTATCTTGCGAATTTTGAATGATCAAAATGATTAATTGCGCGGGGGTTTGCCTCCGCTAAGTAAACCTTGCATCCGTTCCATCGTCTTGCGCTCACCACATAACGACAAAAAGGCTTCCAATTCCAATTCCAGCAAATACTGCTCAGAAACGAGTTGGGGATAACTCAAATCGCCTCCACAAATTACATACGCTAATTTATTGGCAATCAACGCATCGTGCTCTGTGATGTAACCTGCCATTTTCATAGACGCGATTCCCGCCTTAAACGTAGCAATGCCCGCTTTCCCTTGTACCTTGATATCGGTACGCTGCGTAGGTTGCGTGTAACCATTTTCCGCCAACTCAATAGCCGCTTGTTTGGCTTCGGCGATTAACCGACTTCGGTTGATCACAATTTGATCCCGATCAGGTTTTAAATAATGCATGTTCATTGCCTCCTGTGCTGAAGTAGAAACCTTCGCTTGGGCTATGTTCATAAACGCAGTTTGAAGAATATTCAATTCGGTATCGCCACTTTGGTATAGGTCAGATGCCCGCAAGGCCATTTCTTTGGTCCCGCCCCCGGCTGGAATCAAACCAACGCCCAATTCCACTAAACCCATATAGGTTTCCGCATGGGCCACCACTTTATCGGCGTGCAAGTTAATTTCACATCCCCCTCCCAAAGCCAAGCTATGTGGCGCAGTCACGACAGGCACTGAGGAGTACCGCGCGCGCATCATAGTTTGTTGGAACGTGGAGATCATCATACTGATCTCATCATACTCTTGCTCAATAGCAAACATAAACAGCATGGCCAAGTTGGCGCCGGCTGAAAATGCCTCGGTGCTGTCATTCCCGATCACCAAACCTCGGAAATCTTTTTCAGCTACTGCATAGGCTTTGTTTAGCCCTTCGAGTACTTCTGCCCCAACGGTATTCATTTTGGAACGGAACTCGATACCCGCAATGCCATCCCCTAGATCAAAGATTGTGGAACCCGCATTTTCCCAGATTTTATTGGTTTTCCGAATATTATCCAAGATGATAAAACTCTCTTGGCCAGGAATAAGTACATACGATTTTGAAGCGACATCGTAGAAAAACTTCTTGCCCTGCTCGATTTTATAGAATTGAGTATGTCCCGCTTCCAACATTTCGTAAACCCAAGGGGCAGGTGGAAGATTTTCTCCTTCCATCATCTTCACAAATTCTGCTACACCTACCGCATCGGCAGTAGCGAATAATCCCATTTGCCAACCAAATCCAGCGCAAATGGCGTCATCAATGCGATACAATTCGTCGGCAATTTCAGGAATCCGAAACGTTGCATACCGGAAACCATCGGCAAAAGTTTTCCGGTAAAATGCCCCGGCTTTATCTGTTCCTTTCAATAAAATAGCAAAACGATCCTTCAAGCTATCCGTACCTTTGGCAGCATCGAGCGTAGCAATTTTAACCTTAGCACCTGGCCGATAATCCAACGTAGCTAAATCCAATCCTAAAATGACGGTTTTCCCTCTCTCGTCTTTGGTTTTTTTGTAGAAACCTTGACCCGTTTTATCGCCCAACCACCGATTGTCCATTAACGTTTGCATGATAGCTGGCACCTCAAAGGCAGCAACCGACTCATCTGAAGTCAGGGTTGATTTTAAATTTTGGCAAACATGGTACGTTGTATCCAACCCAACGACATCCGACAACCGGAAAGTACCTGATTTTGGACGCCCAACAATAGGTCCGGTTAATTTATCAACTTCCTCAACGGTTAAACCTACTTCCACGGCTGCTCGGATGGTTTGTACCATGGCATAAATACCCAAACGATTCGCAATGAACGCCGGTGTATCCTTGCACAGAACCGTCTGCTTTCCAAGAAATAGGTCCCCGTAGTGCATTAAGAAATCAATGATCTCAGGCTGCGTTTTGGGGCCAGGGATTATTTCCAATAACCGTAGATACCGCGGAGGATTAAAAAAGTGGGTGCCGCAGAAATGCGCTTGAAAATCCTCTGAACGACCTTCCGCCATCAAATGAATGGGAATACCCGACGTATTTGACGTAATCAAAGTCCCAGGTTTGCGTAACGCATCTACTTTTTCGAAAAGCGTTTTTTTGATATCCAAACGCTCCACAACCACCTCCATCACCCAGTCATACCCTTTGATTTCGGCTAAGTTGTCATCAAAATTTCCCAACTTGATTCGCTCTCCGAATTTGGGCGAATACAAGGCAGCAGGATTGGCTTTCAAGGTATTCTGAAAAGCAGCTTGCACGATCCGATTGCGTACAGCGGGATGCTTCATTGTGAGCCCTTTGGCCTCCTCCTCCGGGGTTAATTCCGACGGAACAATGTCCAGCAGTAAAACCTGAACGCCCATGTTGGCGAAATGGCAGGCAATCCGGGAACCCATAATCCCTGAGCCGAGGATGGCTACCTTTTTGATCTTTCTGTTCATAACAAATTCACGTGTTAGTCTTAGTTGTGATGCACAAGTGCGATTGCGACAAGGTTGCTTGCCGAAATGAAACTATTTCTTGGTATTATGCAAGCATACCACTCAACAAATCTAGATGGTTTAAAAATATTATGCAAGCATACTATTAAAAGTTTTTTGTAGGTTGAACCATCCGCCCTTGGGAGCTGTTTATCAAAAGCGTACATTTGCAACACTATTGTATCTTCATTCATGGAACAAAAACGTGTCCTTCCCACTCAAACTTGGCACAAAGCAGGCCTTTGGTTGTCAATTCTCTGTACCATCCATTGCCTCGCCATGCCTTTCGTCATGGCTTTGCTTCCCTTTTTGGGTTCGTTTATAAGTCATGAATTTGAACATATCCTGGTAAACGTCAGTGTCGTCTTGGCTTTTGTTCTCCTCATCAAAGATTATCGGATGCACCGCATGATCCTCCCCCTTTTGCTGGTTGGGGTGGCAACGGTGTTGAACTTCCTAGGTCTTTATGTGGTGGATCACGATTTTGAAACGTATTTCGTGGTACCTGGTGCATTGGTCATGGCTTCAGCCTACTATTTCAACTGGCGGTACCATTCCCGAGTTTGTCCGCATTAATTAAACGTACGTCCGTGGGTCGGGCCAGGTGTAGGTAAAATCATACGATTGACAAAATGCATCTCCCGATACTATTTTGTAGGGTTCTGTTGGCCCATCTTGTTTGAATTCGGGCAATGGCCACCCATGTCGCTGGCAGCTCAACACCATAACTTCTTTCCGGGTTGGATGAATAGGGCTCACCAAATTATATATACCAGGCGCCATTGGCTTTCCTAAACTGGTTTGTATCGCCCGCACCACATCGTCTTGGTGAATGTAATTGATAAGGGCCTGTCCATTATATTCCAGTACTTTTCCTTGCACATACTTTCCGGGCAACCGATCCCCTCCCATCAAACCGCCACACCGGAGGATAAGAGACTTTGGGGCATGTAGACGTACTTGATTTTCCAAGGCAACCAAAGGATGGGTTAGATCAGCATCCATTTCTGTCACCCAATCTTGCGTATCGGGATAAACGGAGGTAGAGGAAATGAATACGATCCAAGTCGACGGCTTGACGTGTGCCAGAATGTGATTTAATTGTTGCTGTGCATGGGCTGGGCCTCGGGTTTTACTTCGTGGCGGGATATTGATCACCAAGATGGGCGAATCAAAAAAATCGCTTGAAGGGATAGGCTCATCTGCTTGAATTTGATAGGGCTGGATTCCTTTTTCATATAATGCGGAAAACTTCTCCAATCGCGTGGTTGAACCTTTTACGTTCCATCCCGCATATGCCAAATGAGCGGCCAATGGAAGTCCAAGCCACCCACAACCCAAAATGCTGATTTCTTTCATACCTTAAAAACGATTTTATTCGATCGTAATTTGGTGGATTGGTCGCATTCTTCCTAAAAAATTTTCAAGGACCTCACTTTTTTTCGATCTTACCTATCCAAATTCATAACCCAAAGGAGAATAAAATGAAAAAATGGTTGATTGCTGCTTGGATACTCATCCTAACAAGTGCAGGCTTTGCCCAAGTACAACCCGATAAAATCACACTCGTCATTCATGGGGGTGCGGGTACAATTACCCGAAAAAACATGAGTCCAGAAATGGAAAAGGCCTACACCGCTGTGCTTGACCAAGCGTTACAGACAGGCTACACGATTCTGAAGAATGGTGGAACAAGCCTAGACGCCGTAACCGCCACCATTCAAGTCATGGAAGCCTCCCCGCTTTTCAATGCCGGGAAAGGGGCTGTATTTACTCATGAGGGAAAAAATGAATTGGACGCTTCGATTATGGAAGGGAAAACATTAAAAGCTGGTGCTATTGCCGGGGTTACCACCATAAAAAGTCCTATCGCAGCGGCTCGCGCGGTGATGGAACAATCAGAACACGTGATGTTAACAGGAAAAGGGGCCGAGGATTTTGCCAAATTGCGCGGATTAGATATCGTAGATCCGAGCTATTTCTACACCGAAAAACGCTGGGAAGGCCTACAACGCGCATTAAAGGCCGAAAAGTCGCAGCTCGATCACACCGAAGAACCTGCTAAACCCAAAAAAACATCTTCCTTGATTTTTGATGAAGGCAAAAAATTTGGTACCGTGGGTTGTGTCGCACTCGATCAATATGGAAATTTAGCCGCAGGTACATCGACAGGCGGCATGACCAACAAGCGCTGGAACCGCGTAGGCGATGCCCCAATCATTGGCGCTGGAACCTACGCCAATAATGAAACGTGTGCCATATCGGCAACCGGGCATGGGGAGTTCTTCATCCGCGCCGTAGTAGCACATGATATTTCGGCCTTGATGGCTTATAAAGGCCTGACCTTGGCTGAGGCAAGTCATGAGGTGGTGATGAACAAATTAGTCAAAATGGGTGGAGAGGGCGGACTCATTGCTTTGGATAAGAACGGAAATGTATCCATGCCTTTTAACTCCGAAGGAATGTACCGCGGCTATATCAAAGCGGATGGACAAAAGGTAATCGGAATTTACCGGGATTGACCGTACCTTTGTGGTTTACTTGATCACAACACATGGAACCATACGTCATTGGCATCACCGGAGGGAGTGCATCCGGGAAGACTTATTTTTTACATAGTTTATTGAGTGAGTTTAAGCCCGAGGAAGTTTGCTTGATTTCACAGGATAATTATTACCGCCCTAAAGACCAGGTTCCCAAAGATGGGAATGGGGTGGAAAATTATGACCTACCCGAGGCCATTGATTTTGAGTTGTACGCTGAGCACATTGCCGAATTGAAAGCGGGTAGAGAGGTTCAACAAAAAGAATATACTTTTAATAACCCCAACGTAATCCCCAAGATCTTGACCTTTCGGCCCGCACCGATTATTGTTGTTGAAGGAATATTCGTATTTTATTCCTATCATATTTCTCGGTTATTGGACCTGAAAGTATTCATTGACGCAAAAGAGCACATCAAAATCAAGCGTCGAATCATCCGAGACAATAGTGAACGAGGATATGATTTGGAAGATGTTTTATACCGATGGGAAAATCACGTCGCTCCAACGTATGAAAAATTCATTAAACCGTCTAAATACGACGCTGATATTGTCATCAACAACAATCAACATTTTGCCAATGGGTTGAAAATATTAACCACCTTTATGCGAAAACTTATTTGATTACCTTCTTTCCAAGAGCCACCCGTTCGGTGGCTCTTTTGAGTAAAAACCGCCATTTTGGTCACGACAATTACCTCAAAAGTCTCCACAGCATTCCCACTCCTCCAAACATTCCTTATCTTGTTGAACAACATCTCTTTTCAACACATACGATATGGATATGAAAAAAATTTGGGTCTTTTGCCTTCTTTCATTTGGAGCGGCTGCCCAATACCTAACACCCCCTAAACCCTTAGCCGACCTAGTCACGGCACCACCTACCCCTTCCGTCAGTGTGGATAGCAAAGGCCAGTGGATGGTCATTCTTTCTCGAGAAACCGCCACCAGTACGATCGCCGAATTATCTGAGCCCGAATTGAAATTAGCCGGAGTTCGGTTGAATCCTGCCAACTTTGGTCCAAGCCGAGCCACGTACATCAATGGGATGGCTTTGCGCCGCCTAGCCCCGGGTTCTCCTGAAATAGGAGTCAAAGGACTTCCGGCGAATCCGAAAATCAGTCAAGTGCAATGGTCACCGGATGACTCAAAAATCGCCTTGGCCGTTACCTCTGATACAAAAATCGAATTATATGTTATTGATGTAGCCACCGCCCAAGCGCGTTTAGCTTCTTCTAGGGCCTTGCACTCTGTTTTAGGTGGGGCATTTGAATGGTTTTCGGATAGCCAATCGTTGTTGGTCAAAACCGTACCCGCCAGCCGGGGTGCAGCGCCTGAGGTCACGCGAATTCCCTCCGGACCTACCATTCAAGAAAATGCAGGCACCAAAGCGCAAGCCGCTACGTACCAAGACTTGTTAAAAAATAGCAGCGACGAACAGCAGTTTGAATACTTCGCTACGGCAGAAGTTTACCGGATTGGCTTGGATGGATCTGAACAAAAAATTGCCCCAGCAGGCATCGTCGTAGAATCGTCAGCTTCGCCAGACGGACAATTTATTTTAATTGAAACCGTGCATCGTCCCTTCTCTTATTTGGTTACGGTAAACCGTTTTCCGAAGAAAACGGAGATTTATGCACGGTCTGGTCAAATGGTCCGCATGATGTTTGATTCCCCGCTTCAAGAAAATGTGCCTTGGGGCGCCGATGCCTCCACGCTTGGCCCAAGAGGATATACCTGGCGAAACGACGCCCCTGCTACATTGTACTGGGTAGAAGCGCAAGATGGCGGAGATCCAAAGAAGAAAGTCGATATCCGGGATATCGTCTATACCTTAAACGCACCCTTTACCGGAGCAGCCAAAGAATTGTACAAAACGACGTACCGATTTGGCGGTATTGTTTGGGGAACCGATCAAATAGCTTTTGCCTCGGAACGTTGGTATGCAACCCGAAAGTCGATCACCCAAGTGATCAATCCAAGTGCTCCGGGCTCTCCTTCCATGCTTTTTGATCGGTCTTCAGAGGATCGGTACAGCAATCCGGGAAGCCCTGAACTGAAGAAAAATACCTTTGGACGCTATGTCTTGGACATCCAACCCAATGGCGATATGATGTACACCGGACTTGGCTCGTCGCCTGAGGGAGATCGCCCGTTTGTAGATCGATTCAATCTAAATACACGGAAAGCAACCCGTTTGTGGCGTTCGGAAGCCCCTTACTTTGAGCGTCCAATTACGATTTTGGATGCAGCCAAAGGCCTTATTTTAACCAGCCGCGAATCCAATGAAGAGGTCCCGAATTATTTCATTCGTAACCTCAACCCAGCGCCGAAAAAAGGGAAGAAAGCTGCTGAAAATCCGTTGACTCAAATCACGGACTTTCCTCATCCCTATCCACAATTCAAAGGCATCCAGAAGCAACAATTGCGCTACAAGCGTTCGGATGGGGTGGACTTGACAGCAACTTTATTATTACCGGTAGGATATAAAAAGGAAGATGGTCCTCTACCTACTTTCTTGTGGGCATATCCTGCAGAATTTAAAAGTGCCGCGGCCGCTAGCCAAGTCAGTGGATCTCCCCATACCTTCAATCGCATCAGCTATTGGACGGGGGCTGCATTCGTGACGATGGGCTATGCTGTTTTGGAAAATGCCTCCATTCCGATTGTGGGCGAAGGCGATGCCGAACCCAATGACACCTATGTCGAGCAATTGGTCGCGAGTGCACAAGCCGCTATCGAAGAAGGCGTTCGTCTCGGCGTTGTGGATCCTAAACGTGTCGGTGTGGGCGGCCACTCGTATGGTGCGTTCATGACTGCAAATTTGCTCACACATACCAATTTGTTCAAAGCGGGTATCGCACGCTCAGGCGCTTACAACCGCACCTTGACCCCCTTTGGTTTCCAAAATGAGCAACGGACCTATTGGCAAGCTCCTGCGGTGTACAATAAAATGTCGCCGTTTATGAATGCCGATAAAATGAAAACGCCTTTGCTCATGACACACGGCGAAGCAGATAACAATACAGGTACGTTCCCAATCCAATCGGAACGGTATTATAATGCACTCAAAGGTATGGGAGCCACGGTGAAATTGGTCACATTCCCCTACGAAAGCCATGGCTATACCGCCAAAGAATCCCTTTTACACTTACTTCATGAAATGAACGCGCATTTGGAAAAATACGTCAAAAACGCGAAGTAACAGGGAATTCTCCCGAAAAGAAAAGGCCATTCATTCTGGAAAGAGTGAATGGCCTTTTTCTAATTGCAACAATTTTGTTATATACTTGCAACATAAACACTGTTTATATGGAAAAAAAACTTAAAAGATCAGGAGTGTTTGACCCAAGGGCTAGTATCCGCAGAGCCGAACATACTCAATTATCAAGAGAGATAAATTCTGGTCAATATGCAGGTTTAAATCGAATTGACCGCATTAGGGCGGGGGTTCCTTACTATGCTATTGAGGAAGTGAGTAAAAGAATGAACGTCCCTGTTAAAAATATTTTAAATAAGCTTGGCTTGCCGCAAACAACCTATAATAAAAAAAAGAGGGAAAATGCACTTTTAAATGGAAGAGATAGTGAAATCATTCTTTATCTTGATGAATTATTCGATTTCGGATTACAGGTTTTTAATGGTGAACATGAAAAGTTCCACCGTTGGATGCAGAAAGCAAACATCTCTCTTGGAGGAGTCTCTCCGCATAGTCTATTGGACTCCATTACAGGGATACAAGAGGTAAAAAATTGTTTAAATAAACTCGAGTATGGTAATTTTTCCTAATGAAAGTATATCGAATTGAGAGAAGAAAATATATAGATTCTACCTTGACAGGAAGAGGAGCTGCCAAAAGCGAGGGAAATCGATGGAATAGCTTGGAAACTTATATGGTCTACACGGCGGAGTCACGTGCACTTGCGATGTTGGAGGTTGCTGTGCATCTCGATCTTTCAGAAGATTTACCAAATGATCGGTATTTGATCCAAATTGAAATACCAGATGATATCCAAATTTTAACATTGGATATAAGTCAATTACCTAAAAACTGGGACGCTATCCCCCCCATCCAGGCAACTCAATACATTGGTGATGATTTTATATTAGGGAATAGTGCAGCAGTATTAAGGGTGCCTAGTAGTATTATTCCTGACGAATTCAACTATCTCATCAATCCTAGACATTCAGAATCCTCACGCGTTCAAGTTATTTCGACCAGGCCATTTCAATTTGACTCACGACTTATATCGATACCAATAAAGGAAACAGAGAAATTAGATCCATGATTAATGGGTGGCAAGGTGAGTCCACCCACTTTTATTCCTCCCAAGCCCAATCGATCCGGTGTTTGAGGTCTTTGACGACCATTCCGTTGTCTTTGAAATACGTCCGAATTTGATCAATTTTGTCGTATTGCTGGGCCGATTTATATTCCCGATAAAGAGTCAACATGCCTTGCAACACCGCTTCATCGCTTTCATTTTTCTCTTCCTTGAGCCCTAGAACCTCTTCGATAAACACGTGGAATGACCGAATAAGTTGTTTGAACACATCTTCCCCAAGCGCTGCGGAAGGCAATTGGTTCATATAGAGCATATTGACATATTTCAACAACGTAAACAACTGGGCCACCGCCACCGCGGTATTCAAATCATCATTCAAAGCATCGTAAAAACTCTGAATGGCCTTGAGAATATCCTGCCGTTTCTTTTCATCCAAGGCTACTTCTTGCGACTCAAATACCAAGGTTTTGGACATGCGTAGCCCATTGATCAACCGCCGAAAAGCCTTCTGAGAAGCCTTCAGGGCGTCATTGGAAAAGTCAAGCGTACTCCGGTACTGCGATTGCAGCATGAAGAACCTGACCGTCATGGGGCTGTAAGCTTGTTCCAATAGCGGGTGACTACCGGTAAATAATTCGCCAGGCAAAAAGCTATTTCCAAGCGACTTCGACATTTTTTGCCCGTTCACCGTCAACATATTCGAGTGCATCCAATACCGCACCGGATCTTGGTTGGTGAGTGCTTTGCCTTGAGCAATTTCACATTCGTGGTGCGGAAACTTCAGGTCCATTCCTCCACCATGAATATCAAATTGAGGCCCTAAATATTTGGTACTCATGCACGTACATTCCAAGTGCCAGCCGGGAAATCCTTTTCCCCAGGGGCTGTTCCATTGCATGATATGTTCTGGAGCTGCTTTTTTCCACAAAGCAAAGTCCAAGGGATTTCGTTTCTCCGCTTGTCCATCGAGCTCCCGGGTTTCGTTCAGGAGATCTTCTAAAATTCGGCCGGATAGCTTGCCATACGCGTGACCCAAGTCATTGTACGCCTGGATATCAAAATAAACAGACCCATTGGATTCATACGCCAATCCTTTGTCAATCAACGCCTGGACGGCTTCAATTTGCTCTACAATATGGCCCGTGGCGGTCGGTTCGATACTGGGTGGAAGAAAATTAAACTGTTGCAGGACCTGATGGAAGTCGTGCGTATATCGGTGCACAATTTCCATGGGCTCCAACTTTTCGAGTTGTGCCATACGCCCAATTTTGTCTTCGCCTTCATCGCCGTCGCCTACCAAATGCCCCACATCGGTGATGTTTCGGACATACCGCACTTTGTATCCTTGATGCAACAAATACCGAAAGAGTACATCAAACGTCAAAAAAGTACGCACATTCCCCAAGTGAACATTATTGTATACTGTCGGACCACATACATACAGTCCTACATGGCCAGGAACGAGGGGTTCGAAAACTTCTTTTTGACGGGAGAGGGTGTTGTAGAGCTTGAGTGGCTGCATATAAACAGGATATTTTGGCAAAAATAGATCATTCTATTGAAAACGAAACGGCTTTCAAGAAAGTTTACCCCAAATTGAAAAAGGACGAATCCGTCATATGCCCAGCGAAAATCAATCGGATTGATAAGGCCCTTTCCATAACCTTGTATATTTGCATTGGGTAAAACAATTCTACTTATGCAAATCATCGAAATAGGACAGGATAAAAAATTAATTCAAGCCTTTCATCTATTCGCTCGGCGTATCTACAAAGGTAATCCGTACTGGATCGAACCGATTCATGCCGATATTGATAAATTATTTGATCCAACCAAAAACAACCTATTTTCGGAAGGTGCCGAAGCTACACGCATCCTTGCCTACAATGCCAATCAGGAGGTAATTGCCCGGTGCGCTGTATTTATCAATCCCCGAACTGTCAACCGAAGCAATGCACAACCGACCGGAGGTATCGGCTTTTTTGAGTGCATCGAAGACCAAGACGTCGCCTTTGCGGTTTTTGATTGGGCTAAAAATTGGTTAGCCGCTCGGGGTATGGAAGCCATGGATGGCCCCATTAACTTCGGGGAGCGGGATAACTGGTGGGGATTGCTTGTGGATCCCTTCGACCTACCGCCCTCTTGGGGAATGCCGTACCATTTGCCTTACTACCGGACATTTTTCGAAGCCTATGGTTTTCAAGATTACTTCCAACAGTATACGTATTGGCTCCCCATCCCGGAGGAAGAGGCCAAGAAGTATGTGCGACCTGCGTTATTTGAGCGAGCAGAACGCATTTATAATGCCCCCGGCTACCACTTTGAGCACGTCGACAAGAAAAATCTAGACAAATATGCGCATGCTTTCCGGGTCATTTACAACAAAGCCTGGGCAAAAAACCTATCGACTGGGGAGATGTCGGAGAATCGAGCCAAAGCCATCATGAAAATGTTCAAGCCTATCATGGAGCCAGAATTGATGTGGTTTTGCTTTCATGAAGGCCAGCCTGTAGCTTTTTTCATTATGATTCCGGATTTGAACCAGATTTTCAAACATGTGGGAGGTAAAATGGACTTAAAAGGCAAACTCATTTTCCTATACCACAAGCTGATGAAAACAAACAAAAAGGCGCGAGGGGTTATTTTTGGGGTCATCCCGGAATTTCAAGGCCGCGGGGTCGAATCGGCCATTGCCCTCTCCTTTTCTCGCGTGTGTTGGGTTCCTGGGTATCAATATGAAGAGTTGGAATTGAACTGGATCGGTGATTTTAACCCCAAGATGCTAGCCATTATCAATATTCTAGGAGCCAAAAAATATAAGACTTATATTAGCTATCGGTATCTATTCGATCCGAATCAACCTTTCACCCGTCACCCTGTATTGTTATGATGCGCAGCTTATTCCTGTTCTTTTTCACCCTTTCGACCTTATCGGCAATGGCTCAAACGGATTCCGTAAAGGCCGTCTCATCTGACCTTTGGTTGGTCAAAAAAGGATTTAAAATGAAATACCCGGCCAACTGGGAAGTAAGCCAGCCTTGTTCCGATACCTACTGCTCGGTCTTTTCACCGGGGGATACCCTAGGTTTCATGGATTCTTTTCGGGAGAATATCAACTTCACGGTTTCTAAATTGTCCCCTGGTTATACAGTGGATCAGTATGCGACGTATTCGTTGGGTTATTTGCCCAAAGTGGTAAAAGGATTTGAGGTTTTGGAGAAGAAGAAACTTCGGTCCAATGCGTTTCGGGTTACTTACCGAGGAACCAAGGACAACTTCGCCCAAACGTGGCGGCAGTATTATTACGTCAAAAATAACCAAGTGTTCATCGTGACGTTCGCAGCGGAAACAAGTAAATATACCTATTACCAACCCTTTATTGAGCCGTATTTGGCGAGTTTTGTGTTGTTGTAAAATGATTTGATCTTTTGACCTTTCGTTTTTTTTCCACCCTATCTCAAACCCGCTATGCAAAAAATCATTTTTCATTTGACCTGCATCAGTTTGATTTCTATTTCCACTATGGCACAACGTATGAACCTTGGGGTACAAACACCTCCCATCGCAAAAAAAGTACCCCATACCCTGACACAACACGGTCATGTTCGGCAGGATCCGTATTATTGGATGAACCAACGCGAAGATGTTGAGGTGATTCGCCACCTAGAAGCTGAAAATGCCTACCGAAAAGCCGTCATGGCACCGCTCGAATCACTTCAAAACAACTTATTTGAAGAAATGAAGGGACGGATCAAGGAAGATGACGCCTCGTTACCTTATAAAGAAGGTAATTATTGGTATTATACTCGGGTGGTTCAAGGCGGAGAATATCCCGTCTATTGCCGGAAAAAAGGCACCTTGGAGGCTCAAGAGGAAGTTTTATTGGATGGAAATATGTTGGGGAAAGACCAAGCTTATTTCCAAATTGGCGGCATGGAACTCTCCGATGATGAAAACATCCTCGCCTACGGTGTCGATACCATCAGCCGACGAAATTATACCGTTCGCTTTAAAAATTTGGCGACGGGTGAATTATTCCCTGAATCCATCCCCAATACCGAAGGTGGAAGCTATGCGTTTGCCACCGACAACACGACTTTTTTCTATATCCGCCGCGACGAACAAACCTTGCTGGGCTTTCAGGTATTTCGCCATATACTCGGGACAGATCCGGCACACGATGTTTTGGTCTATGAAGAAAAAGATGCCCAATTTGCCTTGGGATTGTTCCGCATGAAATCCAAAAAGTACATCGCCGTAGTATCCGTCCACAATGGCATTTCCACAGAATATCGACTACTAAAAGCCGATGAGCCGCAAAAAAACTTTCAGGTTTTTCTGCCCAGAAAGAAAAATCACGAATACCATATTGTACACGATGGATCGAACTTTTTAATTTTAAGTAATGCCCAAGGAGCGCTCAATTACCAACTACTCCAAGCGCCCGATCAACTTCCATCCAAATCTGCCTCTTGGCAAGTTATTCTCGCTCATCGGCCTGATGTGTTGTTGGAAGGACTCGAAGTATTCAAAAATCATTTGGTTATTTCGGAGCGTAAAAATGGATTAACCCAGCTACGCATCCAAGACCGCCAAACCAAGCAAGATCACCTTGTCGATTTTGGTGAACCTGTATACGAAGCCTATATCAGCACCAATCCTGAATTTGATACCGAAACGCTGCGGTTCACCTACACGTCGTTGACAACCCCCAATTCCACGTTCGATTACCACATGGCGACCCGTGAAAAAGTATTGAAACGAGAACAACCGGTATTGGGTGGATTTACTAAATCAAATTACGAAACAGAACGGTTGTGGGTAACTGCACGGGACGGGGTTAAAATACCTGTATCTATTGTGTATCGGAAAGATACGCCTAGAGATGGCACCGCACCCTTGCTGCAATATGCTTATGGCTCGTATGGATACAGTATGGATGTATCCTTTACCTCCACGCTTCTCAGTTTATTGGATCGTGGATTTATCTACGCCATTTGCCATATCCGAGGTGGGCAAGAAATGGGCCGCGCTTGGTACGATGACGGTAAAATGATGAAAAAGCAGAATACCTTCAACGACTTTATCGATTGCTCGAAAGCCTTAATGGAAAAAAAATACGTCGATCCAGCCCGGCTATTTGCTATGGGTGGAAGTGCTGGTGGATTGCTGATGGGTGCCGTAATCAATGATTCTCCCCAGCTATACAAAGGGGTGGTAGCCCAAGTACCCTTTGTCGATGTTGTCACGACGATGTTGGATGAAACCATTCCATTGACTACCGGCGAATGGGAGGAATGGGGAAATCCTAAAAACAAACCCGCCTACAACTACATGCTTTCGTATTCTCCGTATGACCAAGTCGCTGCCAAAGCCTATCCAAATGTGTTGGTAACTGCCGGACTACATGACTCGCAAGTCCAGTACTGGGAACCGGCCAAATGGGTGGCCAAATTACGGGATGTCAAAACCGACAAGAATATTTTGCTATTTCATTGTGACATGAGTGCAGGCCATGGTGGGGCCTCAGGTCGATTTGCTTCCTTGCGGGATACCGCTATGGAATATGCCTTTTTATTGGACTTGGCCGGTTTGGTCACAGACTAAGGCGATAGAGCCAAAATTCAATGCGTTGATTTCGAAGATATTCCTCTTCAGTACAAATAACCCCCGGAGCACACTCATTCAGAGGTGTGCTCCCTCCTTTTCCAATGGCCCGAATCCGGGAAGCCACAATACCGTTTCGCCGCAACCTGGTGGCGGCCTGTAATGCCATTTGAAGTGATTCTCGCATTAACTCATTGGCTCTTCCTCGGCTATCGGTATGCGCTCGAATTTCAACCCGAAGGTCCGGATTTTCTTTTAAGACACGAATCAATTCAGATAAGCCTGACTGAACCTCAGCTGAACGACGCGTTGGGATACTTTTTAGCAAAAAAGCATCCGACACCTCGCTTGGCTTAAACTGAAATGGGGTTGTTCGGATCTTGTCACGGGTTGTTCGACTTGTTCGTTTCTCGGGTCGTTTCGGGGCGACAATAGGCGACGCAAAAGCGATTTCCTCCGGACTTGGCAAAGGTGTTGGATCTTCTCGATTTACTACAGTAGGGGGAGGGATCGGTATACTCACTAAAAAAATTTCTTGCTCAGGAGAAATGGGCCACGCGCTAGATTTGGTATAATATCCTTCTTTTTCCCATGAAATAACGGGTTTTTGTAGACCCAATCGGGTAATTTCTACTATACCACTGCTGTCGGTCCGACCCGTACGATCTTGACCTAAAGACCATTGTACATTCGCCAATGCCCGGTGCGAAGTTGAATCCAGCACTTGAAAAATCCGACTTTCTCTCAAAACCAAAGGCTCATCCCGTCGAAATGAATAAATATCATCATCATCCCCACCCCGTTTTCGATTGGACGAAAAGTACCCAAATGTCCCCGACTCTTGCACAGCGATGCCAAAATCATCTGCCGAGGAATTGATTCCAGCCCCCAAATGAACCGGGGTGTGCATCGGAAACCCCGCATCATTGGTTTGCACGGCAAAAATATCCATCCCACCCAATCCTGGATGGTGATTTGACGCAAAATAGAGGATCCCTTGGTGATCAATGAAGGGAAACATTTCTTCACCCGGTGTATTCACCAAAGCACCCAGATTGATGGGTTCTGACCATTCGTTATTTCGCCGCCGACTCATGTAAAGATCGGTTCCACCAACTCCCCCTGGTCGATCGGAGATATAATAAACTACCTGATCGTCTTTTCGAAGCGATGGGTGGCCATACGAACCATCCCGAAATGGCCAAGCTTCCACATTTACCCATTTATCCCCCTGAATACGGGCGGAATACAGAGCAATGCGCCCTGATCTCCGTTCATTTCCCGTAAAAATGACCTTCGATTGGGTGTGATAAAATGTGGCTGGACCTTCATGCAGTTTGGCTTGAATGGCTTGATTTATTTTGACGACAGGGTGGTTTGACGTTTCACGGTATTGTCGAAATGCATAAATGGGAGAATCTGGGGTAATTCCCCAAACCGATGGCTTCGCACGGCTAGTATTCGGTTTAAGTGTACTCGAAGACGACACGGAGGCTCCCCCTGTTAGGGCAGGTCCGTTTTGTCCATTTTCTGCGGGAAGTTGGGCAGAGCGATAAAGATCTAAAAATTGGGCTTTCGTTCGGTCAAACACCCGAGTAATCCAAGACGACTCCGCACGATTGGACACAAAAACCAATCCCTCTCGGTAAAATGTTGGGCTAAATTCCGCTTGATGGGTATTGATACTCACATAACTCACCTCATAATTAGGGCGAGCGGGTAGCTGGGCTTGCCTATAAAAATCGCGCTGAGCCACTAGAGTACTTGTTTCCCCATAGCGTTCCATCCATTCATCCAATGCCAACGCGGCCTCGGTATACCGACCTAAAGAGGCTAACATTTGACTGGAAAGCTTCAATGCTTTGGAGTGCCATTCAGGACCTAATTCAGCCGGGGTGAAGTTTAATAAAAATTTACATACCCGATACGATTGATCGTAATCGTGTAGTGCAGCGTAGGCACTAGCGAGCTGATAGGTATGTTTCCAAGATTTTTGAAGTTCTGGGTTTCGCTGAAAGGATTCTTCATACCATTGAACTGCATCCACGTAGGCCTTACGTTGCATTGCACGGTCAGCCCGGTTGAGCCGTTGGCCCACAACCGGACCTGATCCAACCCACAGGGCGATCAAAATCCAAGCAACGCGAGAGGTCATGCAGTGATGTTTCGGTCAATAGGACAAAAACCATGCCCATCCCATAAACTTACCGATAAAGAAAAACCCATTTGAGAATTTTGTAACCTGCCAAAACAGTTCCTTTCAGGGTTCCAGATACTTTGGAATGTCCAATTCGGCGTCGATAATTCACGGGTACTTCAGTCACCCGCACATTTTTTTTCAAGGCTTTCAGTTGCATTTCAACCGTCCAGCCGTAGGTTGTGTCTTGCATCGCCAAGGCCTCAAGGGTTTCCCATCGAATGGCTCGAAACGGACCTAAATCTGTGAATTTGACTCCATGAAACCGCTGAATGAGCCACGTCGCCAAGGCATTTCCAAAGATTTGTTGGGGGGTCATTGAGCCCTCCTCTCGTTCTCCTAACGCCCGCGAACCGATGACAAAATCATGTGTCCCGGCTAAAATAGGCGCAATTACCTCGGGGAGTTGCTCAGGAAAATCTGAGAAATCGGCGTCTAAAAAGACCACGATATCCGGTGGATTCGCCCGTAGGTAGTCAATTCCTTTCAAACAGGCAAATCCATACCCCTGCCGCGGTTCATCCACCACAATAGCCCCAGCCTTGCGCGCTACCTGAGAGGTTGTATCAGACGAATTGTTATTGGCCACCACAACCTCCCGAACCCACTCGTTAGGGATCGCTAGAATCACTTGATCGATTGACCGAGCCTCATTGAAGGCAGGAATAACAACATCAATAATTGGCTTTAGGGTTGGGGGCATTGCCTTAGGTATATTTCTTTGGCTTTTTGTTGGCCAAGGAAGGTTAATTGTTTGAGGTCTTCACATACCTTCTCGGTATTTTTCAAGGCCACATATGCACTAACTCGCCCATAATAGGCATTCACATGCTTGAAGTCCAACTTGATAGCCTCTGAAAATGCGGATATAGCCTGCTTATATTGTTGAATACCTAAATAAAAAATTCCTTCATCGTACCACGCTTCCGCATCCGCTAACTTTTGCCGCGGGTCAGGCTCATTCGAACTCTTCGACCAATTCAAATCCAACCGAACGACGATTTCAGTGTGCACCGGCTTTCCTTCCCAATATGCAGGTCGCCATCGACCTCGACTGTCGCCCAGCGCCTTAATTAAGGCGCCATTGTACTTCGGATGCGTACTTTCTTCCACACGAATCCCCACCACTTCTCCTGTTTTGGTAATCACTGCGCGAGCTAAAAAAAAGCCCTTTCGCCACTCAGGGAAGGCTAATTTTTCATATACATACCCCGAGATTGTCCGTTGCCCATCCAAGAAAGCGGGGACTAAAAATTGATCGTCCGACTCATAGACTGTATCTCCGTTTTGGGCTTTATAGAACCGAGGGACAAAACCAACTGCCGCCAAATGCCTAGGTATAAAGACCAATTGAACCGGTACATCCGTTGGGCTTGTCGGGATCTGAGCCAAAACCAAGCGAATATCTTGCCATTCCTTCACTTTGAAAAATAGATCCTCTACGACCAATACCGAATCCTCCAATCGATAAGGGAAAATCTTGGTCTTGCCATTGATGGTAGACAACAAGGAATCCCCCCCGGGTAGAAATTCATATTGTATCCAACTCTCGACTAATTCAGGCTTAAAGACCGGACTTCCATCCGTCAAGGTAATGTCCGTTTTGATCCATTGCCCTGAAAGCTTCCATTGACTAAATCCTGAAAGTGTACAAAAAAAGAGTAACGTAGTACTTACTATTTGCCTCATATTTCCCAACTTTTTGTAATCTGACTACCTGAATCCAACCGTTTGATCAGCAAGTAAGTTTGAATTTCTTGTTGTAATTCCTCAACATGCGAAATAACGCCCACACATCGCTTTTCTTGCCGAAGTGACGTCAAGGTCTCAAAAACTACTTGTAAAGATTCTTTATCCAAAGATCCAAATCCTTCATCAATAAAAAAGAAATGCTGCTCTAACCTTAGTTTTTGTTGTATTCCATCGGCCAATGCAAGCGCAAGGGCTAACGAAGCCTGAAATTTTTGCCCACCCGAAAGCGTTTTCAATAACCTTTCTTTCCCTCCGTGCAAGCGATCTATGACCCAAAAAGTATTCTCAGGACCTATTTTTAATTGCAATTGCCCACGCGTCATGCGCTCAAAACGTTGATTGGCTACGGCACAAAGCTGTTCCAAAAAAATCCGAGAAACGAAGTTAACAAATCCTTGTCCGCGAAACAATCGATCCAGGGTATCCAACTCGGATTTTCGTTGGTTTAATTGCCCTTGCTCGGTAAGTAAGTTAGTCTTTTCTTGTAATTTTCGTTCGGTATCGATTCGTTGCTGCAATAGCGCTCCTAAATGATTTTTACCTTCGTCGAGTTGCTTTTGGAGATCTCCCAACGCTTGTTGCGCCAAGGCATGTTGGTCGGCGTCGTAGGTTATTCCCTCAAATTGTTTGCCCTGTACTTCCCAATGCGCTTTGGCATCTTCCCATTTGGTCCGTTCTTGCACATACTCAGCCCATTTTTCGCGTGCTTTGGGCAAAGTCTGGGCATTGAAAAGCGTCAGCAAAACGGTCAATTGCGCCCAAGTTTCCACCCGCGGATCCAACCGACAACGTTCCTCCAACCTAGCCCGCGCCGAAGCCAGTGCGTCTGCCTCTTTAGCTACCAATTCTTGCCATTGCTGCAAACTTTGGGTACTCGCTTGTACAATTTCTTGAGCGCGTTGGTATTCTTGTTCAAAAAGTGAAGAAGCCTGTTCCTCCTTCTCTATGGCTTGTTGGATAGCTACTTGACGCGACTGGGCATCGAGCACGGAGGAAGATTCTGGATCGAGAGATAATTGGTCTCGTTGGGCTTGCCACAATACCTGTTGGGCATGCACTTGTTTTTCACACGTCAACAAACGTTCCTCAAGCGCGCGTTTCCCCACTTGCCACGCTTCCAAGCGTTGCTCGAGCTGCCGTAAAGCGGCCAGTGCCTGCTCTTGTTGCCCCCGCATATCCTTTTGTTCTTTTTCCCACGCTAAAAAGGAAGCCTCCTCACGCCAAGTCGGCTCCTCCCCCGGAAACAAGGCTTCGTGCGCCTGCATCTGTTGTTTATTCAATTCCCAGCGCCGAATGATCTCAGCCCGTTGTTCCACTAGCGGGGTTAATCCGGATTGATGGATCTCAACCTGTTTCTCTTGTTGTTTATATAATTGATAACGGCTTTCTAACGCTTTTTGCTTGGCCTGGATGTCGTCTAAAGAAAGAGCAGAGTTTAGGCCGACTTGAGCGGGTGCTGGGTGATCTGAAGAACCGCATACAGGACATGGCGATCCATCCACCAGGTGATTTACCAGATGAGACCATGAGTGTTGTATGTGCCATTGTGTAGCTGCTTCTTCCCATTTTTGCCTTTCACGCATATAAATTGCTTCGACATCAGGTCCAAACTGCGCCAGCTCGGCTTGTACTTCGGCTATTCTTTGCAGAACAAGAGCCTCCTGTTTTTTAACTCGGTCCGCGTCTAGTTTGAGGTCCACCTTTTGTTGCTGCAACATGCGCTTGGTTTGGTACCACTGCCGCATTTGGGTTGACACCTCATGAAAATCCGATCGAATACGGGGTTGCCAGGATTCCCATTGCTGGGTAAGTTGCAACTTCTGATCTATGTATTGCTTTTCTTCAAGAAGCTTTTCTTGGTATTCTGTTGCCAACACCTCTTTTTGGACGGATAGGCGTTGCACATTTTCATGTAAGGCAAGCAATTTCTCTTCCATCTGCCACCGAACCAAATCCGCACGCCACTGATCTAGTCGCACGAGACGTTCTTGCCAATCCACACGCTGTTGTTGCAGTATACCCCATTTTTCCTGCGCTCTTTCCACTTCTACTTGAGCCGCGTGTTGTTTGGCCGTCCATTCCTGCCACCGCAATAGTCCAGCATCATATTGGACTTTAGCCGTCTGATAGTGCGTTTGCACATGATCATAATCGGCCAATTGCTGCTGCAAGGTATGCATCGCCGGAGCCTGATCTTGGAGGACCTGCTCACGCGTCAACAACGCCTCTTCTTGCGCTTTCCAAGCGGCTAGAGCCGTTAAGGTATCGTGAACGACCTGGAGTTCTTGATAGGACTGTGTCAAGCCAGCGAGCTGGTCTCGCTGCAGCTTTTCCTCGAGCATTAACGCTTCCAAGCGGTCTGGATGAACCTCCTCCAATCCTACCAGCTGCCCGGCCAAAACATCCAGTTTTTGCTTCGTATCCCGAAGGAGTTTGCCCGCGGCTGCGGAGAGATCGAATTTTTCCAACTGAAAAATCTCCTTCATCATTTCCGTTCGTTCTTGCCCCTTGAGTTCAATGAAATCTTGGAAACGACCCTGCGGAATGATGATGGTGCGTCGAAAGTTATCATAACTGAGCCCAATAATCTGTTCCCCTGTCGATGTCTCCTGCATAGGCCGCCAAGCTTCGTCAAACCACTGGTACGTGACCCGTTCCATCTTCGGCACATCCATAAATCGTTTCCGATTCCGTTGGGCTTTCACAACAAATCGGTATTTCTGGCTTTGTGGGCCGGCATAGCATTCAAAATCGATCAAAAAGTCCGTGGATTGAAGATTCATCATGTTGTATAACCGATCATCGCCCCGTTGACTTAGCCGATCGGTCTGGGCGTATAGCGCAAATGTCATGGCCTCCAAAATAGTGGACTTACCACTGCCTACCCCACCAAAAATACCAAAAAGTCCGGCATCCAGTAAAGGCCCAAAATCAATTTCCTGCGGACCTTGATACGAATAAAGCCCTTGAATTTTCAATCGAATCGGGATCATAATTTAGTCTTGGCTGAGAATTTCTTTGAAAAGTTGACGAAGGGAATCTGTGGGAGGGACTTGATTTTTCGATTCAAAATATTGTGCAAAAAGCTCGGTAATATCTTGGCTCAAATCCAAGCTTGGCACCTCCGCAAGCTGTGCTGATGTCCGCCGGATTTCAGGAATAATTTGAATAATTCCGTTGTGTACAGCAAATAATACCTCTTTATCTGAAGATTCTAAAAAGGTCTCGGTAACCCACGTAAGCTCAACCCAAGCGTGAGTATGGGCCTGCAACCACGCGATTCCGTCCTCCAACTGGTCAAACCGATACCGAAGGAGAGGTTTCCCTTGCGTCAGGGGAATGCTACGCCGTTCCACTACTCGACCCGGCGCAACGGTTAGAATCTCAACTGACTTTTGTTGATTTGCCTCCGCAAAACTATAACTGAGCGGACTTCCGGCATACCGAATTTCGCAGGGTTGATTGTCCACAGTATGCGGGCGATGCAAGTGCCCCAAGGCCACATAATGATATCCTTCGGGTATATTCCGAGAAAAAATCGCCTGCGCCCCCCCCACATGCAGGATGGGTTTTTCTTCGGCGGGTTCTTCTTCGGCAGACTCGCCCTCCCGTTGGAAAAATAAATGCGTAACGAGTAAATTAAATCCTGTATCATCCAAGAACTCGCCGGCAATACCCTGCCAGTGTTGCATGAGGTAATCCCGTAAAGCCTCCTCACCAGCCCCCTCAAGTCCAATGGCTTGCCGTAGCCGAGCTTCGTTGGCATAGGGCGTATGGACAAGCCGTAGCGGAAATGAATACGCAGGATGCCACACCTCGACAAAGCCAGGAGCCGATTGGGTGATGCGGAGCCCAGAAGGAAGATCCAGTAAACGGAGCGTTTCGGCGGGGTGCCCAACAAACACAATCCCCGAAACCCGAGCCAGCGCGTCGGGCGCATCAATCCGTTCTGGAGAATCATGGTTTCCGGCAATGGCGATAACCAATCGCTCTCCTCCCTTGGCAAGCTGTTGTAAGGTACTGTACAAAAGCTCCATAGCCTCCGAAGGCGGATTGAAGGTATCAAACAAATCTCCGGCCACCACCACCACATCCACGGCTTCTTGTTCCGCAATAGCCACTATTTCCTGGAGTACTTGTTTTTGTTCTGGAAGTCGGGAGACTTGATCTAGCCGTTTCCCTAAATGCCAATCGGCGGTATGGAGAATTTTCATGTGCAAGGGATTTTTTCAAAATTATGACTTTTCACTTGCAAAAACAGCGATGAGCTTGTAAATTTGCACTCCAATGTAAAACGGAGGTTATAGCTCAGCAGGTTAGAGCACCAGATTGTGGTTCTGGGGGCCGTGGGTTCGAACCCCATTAGCCTCCCGTTAAGCGTACCGAAATCGGTACGCTTTTTTTATTTTGTGCTATGGGAATATTAACAGGAAAAAAGGGGCTCATTACCGGGGTCCTCAATGAGCAGTCCATTGCGTACCATATCGCTCAAGTTGCCCTTCAAGAAGGGGCGGAGCTCGTATTGACCAACACACCGGCTGCCATTCGGCTCGGCACGGTAAGCCAGCTTGCCTCGTCATTGGGTGTACCTTTGATTGCGGCCGACGCGACCCAGCTTGATGACATCCGGCATCTGTACACCCAGACCCAAGAAATCCTCGGGGCACCTGTCGATTTTATGCTGCATGCCATCGGGATGTCGCCTAACTTGCGCCGCCAACGATCCTATGGAACCCTTTCTTACGTAGATTATCAAAAGACATTGGATGTCTCGGCGCTATCTTTTCATAAAATGTTGCAAATAGCCGAGGAAATGGATTTTTTGGCCCACTCCGCCTCCGTCGTTGCGTTATCGTACATCGCAGCCCAAAGAACGTTTCCATTTTACGGCGACATGGCCGATGCCAAGGCGTTACTGGAATCGATCGCTCGAGGGTATGGGTACCGGTTGGGGAAAAGCAAACGGATTCGGGTAAATACGGTATCGCAGTCGCCCACCGCCACCACAGCCGGAGCGGGTATTGGCGATGTAACCGATATGATGGGTTATGCAGACCGCCTTTCCCCGCTCGGAAATGCGCCCGCTGAAGCCTGCGCTAAGTTTGTCGTTACACTATTTTCGGATTACACCCGATTCATCACCATGCAAAATATCTTTCACGATGGCGGGTTTTCGATGATGGGCATGGCACCGGATATCTCCTAGTTTTTCTGTATCTTTGTTACTCATTTGACTTATTCGACATGGCAAACGTCATTCATTGGGGTATTTTGGGACTAGGTAAAATTGCGCGTAAATTCGCACATGACCTTCGCCATATACCCGGAGCACAACTGACAGCCGTTGCCTCCACCGATCTTGCCCGAGCAAAAGCCTTTGCCGCCGAATGGGGGGCCGGTGAAGCCTTTGGCCAGTACGAAGACTTAGCCTTGGCGCAATCTCTCGACGTAGTGTACATCGCCACACCGCATCCGCTCCATGCCCAATGGGCTCGATTTTTTCTGGAAAAAGGCATTCCAGTCCTGTGTGAAAAACCCTTGGGGATGAATGCGCAAGAAGTTCAGACCATCATCCAATCTTCACAAGTTACCCAGACATTTTTTATGGAAGCCATGTGGAGCCGATTCATGCCTTCCCTTTTGCAAGCCAATCAATGGATTCAAGAAGGCCGCATTGGCGTACTCCGGCATATCCGGGCCGACTTTGGGTATCAAGCACCCCAACAACCTGACCGACGAGCATTTAACAAATCGTTGGGTGGTGGCTCCCTATTGGATATTGGCATATACCCGCTCTTTTTAGGCCAATGGATGGCCGGTGCACCGGTTGCCGAGCTTCAAGCCATCGCCCAGTTTAGTGAAACAGGCGTGGATGCCGCAACCGACATTTCCGTTCGCTACCAAAACGGCGTAACAGGCTCCTATAACGCCACCTTTTTGGCGAATACACGGTCAGAAGGTGTCTTGTATGGCTCCGATGGCTATATTTTTCTACCGACCCGATTTCATGATTGCCAAGAGGTTACTTTATATTCCTCCGACCATACACCGCTGGAAACGAAATCATTTCCACGCCAAGATTTCTTTGGCTATACCTACGAAATCGAGGCGGTTCATGCTGCCCTACAGGCCGGCTGGGTAGAGCATCCAGACATGACCCATGGCGATAGTCTCGCACTGAGTCAGCTCCTGGACCTCGTACGCCACCGGATCGGACTTTCGTATCCGTCTGATGATTCGTCCTTTTCTTAATTTGAACACCATGCTTTCCTTAAAAAAACACATTGGATTACTTGGAATAGGCCTCGCCCTCTGGCAGTGTGGACCGGCAGACGAAATTCCGGCTGTGGATATTCACATAGAACGGCTGGAACAAACCTTGATGAACCTTTCTGATACCGCACAGGTTCACGCATTCTTGGTTAAGCACGAAGATGTCACCCGGGCATTTTTTCGCGCCTACCCAGATGATCCCGCTTTCATTTCGTACCTCACGCAATTAACCCAACACCCGGATACCCGGAAGTTGCATGACCAAACTCAGGCCTATTTTGGCGACTTAACCGATATTGAAACACAACTCGAACAAGCCTTTGGCCGAATCAAGTCCCATTACCCAAACTTCCGTCCGCCACGTGTGGTGACCTTATTCTCAGGGTTGCAAAACGACGTGTACGTATCCGACTCCCTCATGGTCATCGCACTCGAAGCCTTTGTCGGTCCCAAAGCGCTGTTCCGCCCTCAACAACCCGACTACATCTTGCGCCGCTATGAAAAGGAATCTTTAGTCCCAACTTTGATTCGCTTACTAGCCGATTCCTATGCGAAATCCAATACCGGCGATCGAACATTACTCAACGATATGATTTATTTTGGAAAAACATTTGAGTTCACCCAAACGATGTTGCCTGAGGTTCCCCCTCACCGGATTATCGACTATGCAGATACCACGTACCAACAAACTTGGTATGCGCAAGACTTAGTATGGGCTCATTTTGTGGATCATCAATTGTTTTTTGAACTTAATCCACGGACAAAAGAGAAGTATATTGGTGAACGCCCCGCCGTACCAGAAATTGGACCAGCTTGTCCAGGACGTATTGGACAATGGGTAGGATGGCGAATTGTCAATGCATACCGAACGGAGAATCCCAAGGTAACGTTTGTAGATATAATGGAAAATAAAGAGGCAAATCAAATCCTACAAAAATCGGCTTACCGAGGGCAGGTAGGAGAATAACGAAAATATGGCAAATAGACGTGGTATGGTGAGTCCTGAAGAGTCCACCGAAAAAGTTAAATTAAGTAAAGAAGGGCTCAACAAAGCGTGGCGCTTGTTTAAGTTCATTGGTCCTTACAAAGGATATTTTGCAATTGGCATGGTCTTCTTGGTATTTTCGAGTGCAACAACGCTGGCTTTTCCGATGTTGATTGGCGAAATGACGCGGGTCATTGAAGAGAAATCCAACTATACGCTCAATCAAGTAACCTTGTTTTTTGCGCTTATTCTCTTGGCTCAAGGGGTCTTTTCTTTCTTCCGGGTTTATTTCTTTGCCCAAGTGAGCGAACGCACCTCCGCGGATATCCGGAAAGCTGTCTATGAACAATTCATATCGTTGCCTATTGGTTTTTTTGAACAACGACGTGTAGGTGAATTAACCAGCCGAATCACAAGCGATGTAGCAGCTTTATACAATATTTTATCCATTACCCTGGCTGAATTTTTCCGACAAATCGTGACCCTTGTGGTGGGGATTGCCGTGATCTTTTATCTGTCCTGGAAACTCACGCTGTTTATGTTGGCTACTTTTCCTTTTTTAGTGGTAGCTGCGTTGTTTTTTGGAAAACACATTCGAAAATATGCTAAAAAAGCGCAGGATAAATTAGCTGAAGCCAATGTGATCGTGGAGGAAACCTTGCAGTCGATTCAAGTAGTAAAATCCTTCACCAACGAACGTCTCGAAGCAGGCCGGTACCGATCGGCCTTGGACGAGGTGGTGAGCGTCTCCTTAAAAGCAGCAACGCTTCGCGGGTCCTTTGTTTCTTTCTTCATTGTTGGTATGACAGGTGGTATCATTGCAGTTGTTTGGTATGGTGGGGGACTTGTGGCCTCGGGAGAAATGCAACTTTCGGATCTCCTGACATTCTTATTTTACACGACGTTCATTGGTGCTTCCATGGGAGGCTTGGGCGATTTATATGCGCAGTTGCAACGATCGGTAGGAGCCTCCGAGCGATTGGTCGAAATTTTGAATGAAACAACGGAGGTCGATGTGCACCGTGCAGAATCTACAGTTCGGTTAACCGGCCATATTCGGTATGATAATGTAGGATTCTCTTATCCTACACGTCCAGATATTCAGGTCCTGAAGCCTTTGTCTTTTGAGATCAAGCCGGGAGAGAAAGTCGCGCTTGTTGGGCACTCTGGGGCTGGTAAATCAACGCTCATGCAGCTCCTAATGCAAATGTATCCGATTCAACACGGGACGATCTATTTAGATGAAAAGTCAAGTAAATCGTATCATATATCGGATATTCGTCGGAATATGGCGTTGGTACCTCAGGAGGTTATGCTATTTGGTGGAACAATTTTTGAGAATATCCAATACGGGAAGCCTGGGGCAACGGAACCTGAGATCATTGAAGCCGCCAAAAAAGCGAATGCGTGGGAGTTTATTCAGCAATTTCCGGAGCAATTGCAGACGGTTGTGGGTGAGCGTGGCGTTAAATTATCCGGAGGCCAACGCCAACGTGTAGCGATTGCCCGCGCAATTCTCCGTGACCCCGCCATCCTCATTCTCGATGAAGCCACGTCGGCACTGGATGCAGAATCCGAACACCTCGTGCAAGAAGCCTTGGATACACTCATGGAGAATCGGACTACCGTGATTATTGCGCATCGACTGGCAACCATCCGAAATGTCGACACCATTTTTGTTTTAAAGGATGGAGAAATCGCCGAATCGGGCTCTCACCAGACATTGTTGGCTAATCCTTCGGGAATATATGCTCATTTGGTTAAATTACAGCTAGAATCACCAACAGCCCCTCCGGTGGAAAATTAATGCGAACGACCGTACGACAAACGCTCAAAACCTACCAACTTCGGCATACCAGTTGCCGAGAGGACATCTTGCTGATGTTTCATGAGCAAACGAATGCCTTATCGCATAGTGATCTAGAAACTCAACTCGGCGAGCGATTCGACCGGGTTACCATTTACCGGACACTAAAAACGTTCCTCGAAAAAGGGTTAATTCATAAAGTTCTGGATGACGAAGGAGGAACCCGCTATGCCCTATGTAAGCACGATACCTGCAGTGCTGACCATCACCACCATGAACATGTTCATTTTAAATGCCGCGATTGTGGCCTAACAACCTGCATCGACACGGTCCAGGTGCCAAGCTTTGTATTGCCCACTGGCTATCAACGGGAAGAAGTCAATATTTTAGTCCAAGGTGTTTGTCCTAAATGCCTCCCAAACCCCTAATCCCATGAAAATCAAAGAAGCCCTCTTTCTGAAAAGTACCGCCGAGGTCAGCCATTGCCCTCCTCCCACAAAACCGGAATATGCCTTCATTGGCCGATCGAATGTGGGAAAATCATCCTTGATCAACATGATCACGGGTGAAAAGAAACTGGCTAAAACGTCATCCACACCCGGAAAAACCCAATTGATCAATCATTTTTTGATCAATAACGAATGGTATTTGGTGGATTTGCCCGGCTATGGATTTGCCAAAGTGCCCTTATCCGAAAAAGCAAAATGGGAAAAAATGACGTGGGAGTACCTCCGCAATCGCCCCAATTTATTGTATGTTTTTGTGCTGATCGATATCCGCATACCGCCGCAAAAAATCGACTTGGCCTTTGTGGATCAGTTGGGTGAAGAAGGCATTCCGTTTAAACTTATTTTCACCAAAGCCGATAAAGTGAAAAAACTCGAAGGCCAACGGAATATCGATGCCTTTCGCATGGCGATGGCCGAGAAATGGGCCATTTTACCTGAGTTTTTTATCACCTCTTCCGATACGGCCATCGGCCGAAAAGAGGTATTGGACTTGATTTCTGAAATCAATTCCGTCGCAAAAAGCTAATTTTCCTTATTTTTGTCTATCTACCCTTATTCAATCATTTTAATCAATATACTCCATGGGATCAGTTTACCTAGGAATAGACGTCGGGGGAACCAATGTCAAAATGGGCTTGGTGGAATCCGAAACCGGCCATATTTCGCATTTTTACAGCCATGATACCGCTAGTTGGCGTACCTCAGGACATTTTGTCGAACGACTAGGCGATGCCATCGGCGTTCAATTGGCCGAACACAAAGAGATTAGTCGCATTGGGATTGGCGTACCCGGTCTCATTACCCGCGATCGCCAGACTCTCTTGGAAATCACCGCTATTCCTGAAATTGATGGCATTCACATCATTCCTGAATTAGCCAAACGCTTTCCCAATCATGTGTTTTTCCTCGAAAACGATGCGAATGCCGCAGCACTAGGTGAATATTACTTCGGTGAAGGCGATGTTCCGGAAGATTATATCTTTGTTACTCTAGGTACGGGTGTTGGCGGCGCAGCCATCATCGATAAGCAGGTTTTCAAAGGCGGCGGCGGTAATGCCATGGAGCCCGGCCACATGCCGTCTCGCAACGGCAAAGTACTGGAACGAAATATTGGCAAAAATGAATTATTGGACCTTGCCAACGCCATGCGGGCAGCCTATATTGGGGAAACGATGCTGCCAAGCGACGGTACCATCTCAACAACCGGCTTGGTCGCCGCAGCAGCTGAAGGAGATGAACTAGCCCTACAAATTTTTCATGAAGTCGGAATCATGCTTGGCGACGGACTGGTCTCGATGATTCGAATTTTGGATATTACCACTATCTTAATTGGTGGTGGCCTCTCCGCTTCGTACGACTACATTTTACCGGCAGTAGAAAAACAATTGGCCTATTGGTTGACCCCCTACTACCTGAAAACATTGACCATCAAGAAGGCAACCCTCGGGAACGACGCCGGTTTGCTCGGTGCAGCCAGTTTATGTTTTTAAAGAAAATTTTGAAGGCGGTTCACCAACGAATCGCCTTTTTTATTTCTCCTGAGTGGTCTGAAAATATTGACTTTGCAAATACCAAACCCCGACCCAAGGCAACAAAAAGCACCCCCAACGTAAAAAATTAATCTTCCGATCCCACCGCCAAGCCAATGCCCACACCAAACAGGCATACGACACATAATACAGTTGGGAGGTGAGCGTTCCGCTAGGTAGCCCCACGTACAATGTATTCGGCTTGATCGAAAACTCCATAATGCGGGCTACATCCAAAGCAATCACCCAAAGAAATAACAAGGACATCGTCATTTCCTCCTCCAATCCATGCACTTTTTGACGCCAGCGGTAGAGCGCATGGAGCCATAAAAAAAAGCCCAAACCAGCCAACATGTGCATAGTTTTAAAGAAATACCGCCATATAGGTAACTCCAAGATGAAGCCGGAGGTCATCAACAAAATGAGGATAAATAACTGCCACGGAGCTACTTGACGCCAAGACATGAGAGAAAAAGAGGTGTTGAGAAACGAAAATAAAGATTTTTCGGAATTATCACGCAACCTTTTTGATGGACGGTACATCTACTTTTCACAACCCCCACCTTGGGGATAAATGAAAAAGTAAAAAATGAAAAAGCTCGTATTAACCCTCTCTTTGGTCGGCATCATGACGGCCGTTTATGCACAGGATGAAAATCAGGAATCTCCTAAACCTGAGCGTTCTAAACCCAAAAATATGTTTACCCGAAAAGATTTTGGTATCAATCTCGGCTTAAACATGTTTGAACAACCTAACCAAATGCCAGATCTTCAGCCGTGGGGTTCCCGGTACGTGGCGCTTGATTTTCGCCGAAACGATGCGCTGATCACTGGCCGGCAGGTTGATGTAGCGGTAGGCTCGGGGCTTCAAGTGGCTTGGAACAATTACCGCTTTGAAGACAACGTCCGCCTAGGCGAGGATGGCCAGTTTCAGCCCTTGGGTTTTGCCGCTGAAAAAACCAAACTGACTGTTGCCCGCCTGGAGTTGCCGTTGGTACTTCAGTTTGGATTCAAAGAATCTGGCTTCCGCCTCGGTGTAGGCGCTTATGCAGGCGTTCGCGTTGGCTCCTATCAAATGGTGCAGCGAACGGATAGCCGACGAAGTGCCGAGCGATTCCATGACAGCTACAACTTGAATCCTTTTTCCTATGGATTAATGGCCGAAGCTGGCCGGCGGAATCTCCGTATTTTTGTGAAATATGACATGACGCCCACATTCCAACCCGACAGCCCTGTTCAAGGCACCATGTGGGCCGCCGGGATTCGGTTTTAACAATACCTCATACCCACAAAAGACCGCCTCTATGCTGCATGGAGGCGGTCTTTTCATACACCAGATTTTGGTACTATTTTATCCAGTTCTTCAGGTGTAGATTACCTACGACGAGTTAGTTGAAATAGAAAAAGTAATTCCCAAAGTTCATTCGGTCTACGCCTATTGTTTCTATCAAAACTTCCAAGAATATTTGATGTAGGGAAGAATCGGTATAAAGGCCTTAGGAACCACCTGATAAGAAGGTTGCCCTCCCGATTCTGATGGAATAAGCGCGACGTCTAAATACGCTGGATTTTGACGATTATACACATTGTAAGCTCCAAATGACCACGTCGCCTCATTCCCCCGCTTGGTTTTCTTGAGATAATTCAAGCCCAAATCTAACCGATGGTACAGTGGAAAACGGCTGTTATTGATGGAGGTGTAATAGAAAATAGGCGAAAAATAATTTATGTTTCCGTTGGGACGTACACCCGTAGGAGCCGTAAACGCTTGACCCGATTGCAAAACAAACGCCGCATTCACCTGCCATTTTTTTGACACATTATACGAGCCTTGCGCCGTCAAATAATGCCTGCGGTCAAACCGGAAGGGGAATAATTGGCTCTCGTTAATCCCGATAAACCGATGATCGGTCTTTGACCACGTGTAAGCCAAATCAAATTGTCCTTTGGGATGAACAAACTGAACAAAATTCTCCAACCCCACGCTCATGCCAGTCCCTTGTTTATTGATTTGGTTCGACCAATCGGATCCTTGAAAGATACTTATGTTCTCGCCCTCTCCATACATGATCAAATTTCGAAAATTCTTGGCATATACCTCCTGCCCAAACGACCACCTGCCAATCACTTGACGATACCCCATAGACAAACTGGTTACATTCAACGGTGGAACATCCTCCTTGGCCGGTACCCATACTTCCAAATTGAAACCCGTACCCGTACTCGCCAACGAATGAAGGTACTGATTCATCCGCGTAAAGGAAAAAAATACCGACCGATTTTGGGTAGGAAGCAGTTGGATCTGCACTCTTGGCTCCCAGTTGGAAAAAGTTTTTCCCGGGGTGATTAAATTAGAATACCGCATTCCCAAATCGAATTTTACCTTTTTGAACGGCTGAAACGAAGTTTGAACAAATAAACTGGGCTCAACCGTCCTAATAATCGATCCCGAATCCGATCGGGCTGTTCTGGTAGATTCCGTGAAATAACTTGGCCGAAACGTATGGGAGATCAGTTCACCCCCAGCGCTCATCGACAAGGCCGGAGAAAGGGTGTAATCCAAACTGAGTTTTCCGGACCAATCGGTAATTTGATTGTTTAATCCCTGCCGAACAAAGCCTTGATCTTGGAATTCATCCTGAAATTGCATCGTACTTTTATAAACCGTCCGCGCCAAATGTGTCTTAAAGAAAAGTTGCTTACCCAGTGTTTGGGTGTATTTCAAGGAGTGAACAGTATTTCGCCAACGTAATATATTTTTCTCCCGGATGAAATTATACGCTTCGCTGTTCCGATATTGATCAGCGCCACTGAAAAAACTATACACCAATTGCCCATTTTTACTCATTTGCCTGTTCACTCGTCCGGAAAAATCATAAAAGGAGATATTATTAAAATCCCCAGAATTCGAAGCAAGGGCACTTTGCACGAGTCCGACTACGCCTAAATTCGAATACCGTCCGGATACAATAAACGAACTTTTACCCTCCTCGATAGGTCCTTCGATGGTCAAATTTTGATTCAGAAGACCAATCTCCGCTTCACCCTCTACCTCATTTCGATTGCCTTCTCGGGTAGAAATGGCAATGACCGATGACCCACGCCCCCCGTAATTGGCTGGAATAAACGATTTATAAAATTGTAGATTCTTGACTACCGTAGGATTAAATATAGAAAAAAAGCCACCCAAATGGTTTACATTATACAAAACAGCCTCATCCCAAAGGACTAGATTTTGATCTCCGCCACCCCCACGGACAAAGATCGCAGAAGATCCTTCGGTCCCAGACATAACCCCAGGCTGAAAGGCCAATACTTTGATGACATCTCGTTCACCCAAAATACCGGGAAGTTGGCGGATCTGCTTGGCTGAAATTTGGGCAAACGTGGGATCTATTCGTCGATCGGACCGGATGGAGACCTCATCCAACTCCAAACCAGATGACAAAGGAATTGCTACAGTACCCGAATTAAAAAAAGTGGTGTCCTTGGAGGCATAACCCACATACGAAAAACGAAGGCTTATGGAGGACGATTTGGAGACAACATTGAAATAACCCTCTTGATTGGTCGTGAGGTATTTTTTGGTATTTAGATCAAAACACGTCACCCCAACCAGTTTCTCACCGGAATGAGCATCGAATACTTTACCCGAAATGTAGATCCCTTGGGCCTGTGACAAATAGCCCAGGAATAGAAGGAAGGTACTTAAATAGATTTTCATTGCAGTAGAATATGGTTTTCACTTTGGCCAAATACAACACCTTGCGCACCTGTCAAATTGGTATAATTACGCGAAGGTTCTTCAAAGATCCGATCAATTCCTCTCGGTGAATTTATATTTCGGAAGAAAAAAACCTCGTCACCAACTAAGCCGTAGGTTAAGGTGAACTTGGAGAGATACACTCGTTCAAACGGGAAACTACTCCCATTAGGCGAACTAATGAAGGTATATTGTTGAATCCAAAAAGAACTACTACCATTGGGAACACAAGACCGTCTGAAATAGCTATTGGAAAAACGACTTACATGGGAAGGTACATTTGATATGAGACAATCTGGATTGGGTTGAATCTCAGAAATACTTAAATTTGAGCTGACATTTAATTCAAAATTAAAAGATCCTCTAGGAAAAGGTTCAAACCCAATAAACAAGTTATTCCCTTCTAAACTAGACCAATCTACTTCTACTTTCGCAAACTCATCAGATCTAGAGGACGAGGGGGACTCAGCATCACGAACGAACCGATAGGCCAGAGGCTTGGGAATGGGTGGGGTGAGTACGGTAGCAGAATAAAACAAATGGCCATCCGGGAGCCTGCCTTTGAGTACATAAACGGTATTGGCCTTTATTTTCTTCGAAGAAAAATAAATATTGTTGGAACCTAATTTGAGAGAATCAAAGAAATCCCCATTCTCCTCCAGAAGTAAAGTAGCATCCAGAACATCCAATTTCGTGCTGTCGATGGGCTCATTCAACGAAAAAATCTTCTTCAAGGATACCTCGGCCACATTCCCGACCTTCAGTATTCCTAAAACTGACAATGGGGTATTCTTGGGAGTTGGGGGAGCGATTTCGCAACTAAGGAATATACCCAATACGAATAAACAGCTACACAATCGTCGCATAGATAAGTATTAAAAAATGAAAAATAACCTACACAAAACAGAAAATAAAACTATTTATTGTTCTAAAATCGTAAATAGTCAATGAAAATTTCATTTTGTAGGAAAAATCATTTAACCACTAGGCAAATCCTTAAATTGAGTTGAATCTTGTATATTTAGCATCATAAAAACCGAAATTAGCGAGAGTATCGAGAAAGCTATAGTACTCCATAAAGCTGATTTAAATAACCCTCCAACTGAAAATCGATTTTCAATACGTGCTTGAATCTCCTCCTTTGAGTAATTTACTTCAACATTTTTCCGATCTTCAATCTCTTTTATTTTGATTAATTCTTTCTGAACTAACGAGTCGATTTTAAACTTTCGAGAACTAGTGCTAGAAAAATAAATAAAATATGGAAATTTTTTTTAAAAAGCAATATCATTTTTAATGAATTTAATTTTTATTCTAATCAAAATTATGCTAACTAAAAAAATAATACTACCCAAACCTAAAACCTTATAATAGTATGGGGTTAAATCCACTGCACCTTGATACGTGTACATATTAATGGCCCTACTTACAAAGTAAAAGGCATTATAGGGTAAATCAAAATTAGTCAATAAAGAAAATAAAATTAAAACCGCAATGACCAAATAGTTTGTTTTCAAAAATTGATACAGACTCAGTATAAAAATTATTTGGATTAGTTGACCCAGACACAAAGCCAATAGATTATTCACCAAAAATGAAAGAGGTAAAAATTCATATAATCCCTGACTAAAGAAAAGAACTGAGATTGTCAAAAATAGTAAACTAATCGAGACTATCCATCCAATACAAAATTTATAAAAATAGACAGCCAAATAGGGTATTTTCTTAAGCTTATACCTTTCAACAGAAGATGCCTGAACCTCCATTTGATGAAACAAATAGAGCGTATAAAAATAAATAGGTTGCACAATAACTTGAACAAGAAAAATGGCTAACTTAAAACTTCCCATTGCCAAAAAATAATTCATCTCTTGATCGGCAGTATTCATTTGAGTGAGAAGTAGTATAACTGCCAAATATCCAGAATATAAGTAAATTGAATAGGTGAATAAATCTAGTTTCCTAAATTTATCCCATTCCATCAAGAAAAGACCTGATCGATTCATTTAACTAATTTTAGAAGATGAATACTGTAAAATATTGACGTGAATACCAGTAAAATACATACATTGAGAGAATGGATTGACCCCAACTCATCTACCTTAATGCTCGATAACGGATGCCAACGAACCACCATGTACAGCACTACATTGATAAGACCAGCAAGCCAGAATTGGCGGAATACATGAAAGGATGTGAGAGCAAGTTGACTGCTATATGCTATACTATATGAAAGAAAAAGCAGGATGATAACATTTTGCCATGGAAAAAGAATATGCGCTTCTAGTGCATGAGATTTAGCAAAAGAATAGACAATAACCAAAATAACGCAAACGAAAATCAATCCAAGCAAAAAGTAGACACTATTTCGTCTTACCTCTATCCATCTTTTTGAACACTGATTCACCCAAATTACCCTATTTAACTTACTTTCTGTAACGCTTTCAATTCCTTGGAGTAGCGTGGCTACAATAAGGAAAAGCAGTAGAGAAAGCCGAAAAATATTGGCCACATAAAACTCCGGAAATGTCAACTTGATTACCCGGTTACTCATGGCAAGGGGATAGACCTCGTACATTGTTCGGTGAAAATTCCAAAATACAAGCGTAGGGACAAGCAAGACGAAAAGAAACGCAAGCCATGTCAATTTATTTTTGGCTATTTTCCGAAATTCAAGATAAAAGCTATGCATAAATCTCGTGTTGAAAGTTCGCTAGTGTCCCAAACTGCTCAGAAAGTTCTGCTTTCGTGAGATTCAGATGAATCTTTTTATCTTGGATGTACATGGCACGCGTGTACCAATCCTCGACGGGTTCCAATTCATGTGTGGTGAGTAAAGTAAGTGCCCCATTTTCTTGTTGCATACGTTGCAGAGTAGCTAGAATAATAGGAATTGATACTTTATCTACCCCCAAAAAGGGTTCATCCAACACCATCAACTTTGGATTTCCGAGCAGCGAAACCGCTAAACAAAGCTTTTTGTAGTTCCCCAAGGACAAATTACGTGCTTTCACCCGAGCAAAATCTGATATATGAAAATCTGCCATTTTTTGCCCATAATCGACGTCATCTAGTCCTTGATATAGAGCAAATACCTCCAAGTTTTCTTGAACGGTCAAGAAATCATACACACGGTATTCAGGAAAAAAAACGCCAAATTCATCTGATAAAGCAAATTTTTGATCGGATAAAAGTGAAATACCTTGGTACAGCACCTCTCCAGTTTGATTGGGAAGTAGCCCCAGCATGTATTTTAATAACGTGGACTTTCCAGAACCGTTGGTACCCATGATCAGGATATTTTCGCCTTGATTAAAGGAAAGATCTATTTCCCTTAGGACCTCAAACGAAGAGAAATGAATGGAGGTTGTTTGAATTTTCAGCATGATAAACCGCCTTTCGGGGGAGTTTTATTTACCAATGTAGCACAAGCCATGATGTATTTGCCTCTGAATTATTACATTCCGTCCATAAAACCTAATTTAACGTAGTGACAGATACAAGGTGCCTGAGTATAGATCATAAAGGACAACTGTACCAACAATCCGAGAACGAGTACTTTTTCACTTTTTAAAGGTTTAGTAAGTGATGTCAAGGCCTGATCTCCAAACTCGGGGGTGGGGGTATGGCTCATAGGTATTTGGGTAACATGGAAAATGAAACGAATCAACCAAGCAACAGGGAATTACCTATAATGTAATCCAGAATTCGAACTAAATGCACTCCTTAACCGGACTCATGGCTTAAAAAGTGTACTATTGACACCTAGTCCGCGAAATTGATCTTGCCCCAAATCTAAATAGTCAACTTAAAGAAAACAAGAGCAAAAAGAAAAAAGGGTGTTTTTCACGGTCAGAAAAAAGCTAAATAATGGTGTATTTAAACTAAATACAGGCATTTTCACACTTTTTGTAGACTAACCTATTTTTAATTTAATTGCACAGGGTTATTTTGATTAGGCGGCTTAACTAATTGACATGGACTGCTAAAAAAAAGGGGCTGCTTGAAAAAGACAGCCCCCCTTTATTTTTACCACTTTAACCGCACCGCCGCTAAAAAATTCCGGCCGGCTTGTGGATATAGGAAATTTTCGGTAATCACACCACCGGCAATGTAGCTATACGTATAGCCATTGGCCTCATATACGTGGTTCAGTACATTATTTACCAATAAACTGAAGGTAATCTCTTTCGCTATCTTCGATTTCACCGTCCAGTTCATCCGAACATCATTGACAAAAAAGGCATCAATCTGCCGACTCGCAGACGAGGTATTATCCAAAAACTGACGACCCACGTACTTAGGCATCCACGTAATTTCAATATTCTTGGCCGGTAAATAACTCATCTGGCCACCCGCAATCACATTCGGAGAGAACGAAATGTCGGTGTCAGTCAAGGAATTGACCTGCGTAGGCGTTTCGTCGTAACTCACGATAGTCTCCGAAAAGTTCCGAATCTTGTTTTGACTAAACGTGGCATTTCCTCCTAAAACCCAATGGTTCCCCACTTGCATACTTCCTTGCCATTCAATCCCAGCCCGGTAACTTACCGGCACGTTGATTCGAATAGCATTCCCCACATCATTTACCTGACCGGTCAATACCAATTGATCTCGGTAGTGCATGTAATACAAGGTAACTTCGGTTTTGGCTTTGCCTTTTTGGAATTTGTAACCTGCCTCAAAGTCATGCAAGGTCTCGGGGCGTGGAGATTGGCCCAAGCCATCCACAAAATCCTGCCGACTTGGCTCACGAGACCCCTTGGCATAGGATAAAAATGCTGAAGTTCGGTCGTTGAGCTGATACGTCAATCCTGCTTTGGGGTTGAAGAAGTGATACACCACGTCGGTATTCAACTGAATATCATTATCATCCGACCCATTGATTTGAAACCCAACCCGGCGGTATTGCAAATCGCCGTACACGCTCAAGCGATCTGATACATCGTAGGTGGCTTTGGCATAGGTATTGAAGTCTTGCTTCGTCCCAAGATTTTCGTACCAACGTTGCCGGATGTTGGAAGTCGAGGCAAATCGTGCCCAAATCACTTCGCCAAAATGGTCGCCGAGATATTGATTCCAACCACCGCCAAAAGTAGCGCTTAAGGGCCCGGGCTTGGTATAATCAAACGACCAAACTGCGCCATAAAAATCATTGTTCAACCATTTCCGGCGAATCAGATCCGAGCGACTAATGGTTTGATTTCCAATCACAACGGGAGCAATGCCATACCGTGAGAGGCGATCATTTACCCGAAATTGTTCATAAAACCCACGACCGTAGGTGTAATGCAACGTTGGGTTAAAACGCCAATTTTCATGAATTTTGAACGAGGAGATCAACTGGTAGTGGTCTTGCTGGTAATTATCGACCTGATTATCATACGTGTAATGATTGAATCGTCTGCCTTCCGATAGCATCCGTTGCAAATACGCATCACCCAAACCATTGCGGTCCACATACGCCCGAATGCCCGCTTGATCCCCTTTGGCTAAAGCCTCGGGCGTCCCTTCCCATGCTTGTTGGGTGACTTCATGTCCTGAAAATACATTCAAGCGAATGAAATTATCTTTGAAATAATACCCTCCGGACACATAAAATGACCGCAAATTAGACGCCGAACGATTCAAAAAACCATCGGACACAATCCGGGACAGCCGTGCATCCACCACAAATTTCCCATCAATTAATCCCGTACTGGCCAAGATGTTATTTTTTAGGGTACCAAAAGACCCCACCGAAAAGTTGGTCTCCGCCGTCGGTAACGGTTCATATCCCAACGTATTGATGTTGATACTCCCTCCAAAGGCCCCCGCGCCATTCGTTGAGGAACCTACTCCCCGCTGAACCTGCATACTTTGGATGGACGAGGCGAAGTCGGGCATATTCACCCAAAAAACACCTTGAGATTCAGAATCATTGTAGGGCACTCCATTTAAGGTGACATTCACCCGGGTGGCATCGGAACCGCGAATCCGGATTCCCGTGTACCCAATCCCCGCCCCAGCATCTGAGGTGACCACCACAGACGGCAACTGATTGAGTAAGAACGGAATGTCTTGACCCAAGTTTTGCTTTCGGATTTCTTTTTTTGTGACAGTAGAAAAAACCATCCCCGATTTTTCGGAGGCTCGGGTCGATTTCACGACCACTTCATTAAGTTGATTGATTTGTGTGGAATCTTGCGCTTGTACGCTGAAGGCAAGGCAAAATAACAACATAAAGACATGTTTCATAATAACACTTGGATATTACGAAGCAGAATAAGGAGCAAAATCTGTCGTGGATTTGACAAAAATTGTGTGTTGAGAAAGCGCGAGAACAGGCCGGCTTCTGTTCTTCGTGTACTCAATCCCTTCGTCGGTACTAACCGCATCAGGTTCTATGGGTATGATCTCAGCCCGTTGTATTAAGGCACCCCTTTTGAGATAACGGTGGCAAAGATAGAATAAACCTGCTATGCAACCAAATCACAAAAAATTTTATCCTAGCCTATAACGCTCGCCAAACCCGCAAAGGGCCCGCATTACTGGCGATGAGGTACACGCGCTCTTTCCCCCGATTGATTGGATAAATCCCGCGAATCTGTCCCTTTTCTAATCCTAAATCGTACCGGGCAAATGTTCCATCGGCCCTTCGTTCCATCAAGCTACCCCGATCTGCATCATATTGGCCCATTTGAATGTTACAATCAAAGAAATTGCCACCCACAAGCCACCGGTTCGTACCCACGGGGGCCACG